>SXGR01065357.1_pt1 | contig 143753 bp, 125 predicted proteins | sample 3174711 | NCBI WGS metagenome assembly SXGR01 (sample SAMN11356860, study PRJNA531348) | freshwater metagenome | isolation source: freshwater sample F1-60 | place: China: Fuxian Lake, Yuxi | collected 2017-12-25 | reverse complement strand
TCTCTTGTATTCCACTCAAATGTTACTGGATTTAATTTTTTTACAAAATCAATTCCTTCTGTAATCTTTGTAATATTTTGTTTATCTCTTTTATCTGATAATGAAGTAATCGATGTTACTTGACAGCGAAGTGAAGAAATTGCGGCATCGCCGAGTGTAATTTGATTTACTGCAGTTGCTGTTGATGGTTCTGCATCATGTCCTAAAAGTGTTATATTTACTCCTGTCGTAACAGTTGATCCAGAACTATAACCAATTGCTGTGTTAGCATATCCTGTAGTATTGTTATAAAGTGCCATATAACCAATTGCTGTGCTAGAAGTTCCAGTGGTATTAAATCTAAGTGCTTCACCTCCGTAGGCAATATTAAAACCTCCAGTGGTATTAGATCTAAGTGCAAAAACCCCGTTGGCAATATTATCACTTCCGGTGGTGTTAGAGTTTAGAGAATAATCTCCATTAGCAATATTATTATTACCTGATGTATTAGATTGAAGCGCTCGAAAACCAAATGCATTATTACTACTCCCAATAGTGTTAGATTCAAGTGCTTGATATCCAAAAGCAGAATTATTATCACCATTAGTAATAGATCTTAATGTGCCATATTCACCAACACCTGTATTATAATTTGCATAAGACAGCGTACCAGTACCCTGATGACCGAGTAATAATCCACCAGCAAAATTACTTCCTCCAACTTTTGCATCACTTAATCCATCTAATCCTGTTACTGCAACAGATGAAGAAGTTAAACTAATCCAAGCACTTCCAGTATAATAATAAAATCCTGCCGTGCCATCTGTTTGGTAAATTAATAATCCAGTTGCTGGAGAAGTGATTGCATCTTTTTGAGTTGCTGTCATTCTTGGCACAAGAAATCCTTTTGTTGTACTGGTTACATCAAGTAGCGATGTAGAAGCTGGAGTAGTTGTTCCAATTCCAACTTGAGAATAAATAAAATTAATTGAAACCAAAAAAACTAGTATTAGTTTTTTCATAAATCCTCCTATGAATAGAATAACTTAAGTTATAAGTGAATCCGTAATTAGAATCAACTTAAACTATATTTATTTATTTGTCAATGATAATTATTCGTAACGAAGTGCTTCGATAGGGTCTAAATTTGCAGCTTTCCAAGCGGGATAAAGCCCAAAAACAATTCCAATAAATGAACAAAATAAAATTGCAATTACATTCATTCCGAAGGGGGTTACACTAAAAAAGGGTGTTTGTAAAATTGCAACTGACATATTCCATGGATATAAAATTGGTGAATTCATTAAAAGTGAAACTACATTCCCCAATAATGAACCAGCTATAATTCCAACTAATCCACCAAGCTGACTAAATATAACTGACTCAGTTAAAAATTGTGAAAGAATATTATTTTTTGTTGCACCAGTTGCTTTTCTAATTCCAATTTCTTTTGTTCGCTCAGTTACAGAAACTAACATAATATTCATAATTCCAATTCCGGCAGCAAGAAGTGCAATACAAGCAATACCAAGTGTTCCAATTTTAATCATGAAAGTTAGTTCATTAAATTGTTTTACAATTGAATCGTTCGAAACAATTTCGAAATCATCATCCGCGCCAGGTTCAACTTGTCGAATTGCACGGAATGCCATTCGTGCAATTTCAATAACTTCATCATAAACTTCTCGTGAACTTGCTTGAACCATAACTCCAATCGATTTTTCTTTTCCAAATTGTTCAAGTGCAGTTGAAAGTGGAATCACAACAAAATTATCCTGATTACTTCCCAAAAATGAACCGATTTCTTTTATAGTTCCGATTACTGTGTAAGGAACTCCATCAATTTTAATTTCTTGTCCAACTGGACTTGCATAAGGCATAATTGTTTTAATTACATTCTGTCCGACAATTGCAACATTTTTAGAATACCTCAAATCAGTTTCATCAAATCCCCTTCCTTCGTCAACATTCCAATTATTTGCAGAGAAACCTTCCGGTAAAACTCCGGCAACTTGCACATTTGGATTTGTTTTATTTTTCTGGAAAGAAATAATTTTCATATTCACTCTTTTATCTAAAGAGACAGTAGCTTTGCCAGATAATTTATCTTGTAGGGCAATTCCTTGTTCGAGTGTAATATCTTTTCTTTTTCTGAACTGCATGTTGCGTGGTCCAAAAGAAATAGCAGGATATTTTTGAATTACAAAAGTGTGAGATGCAATTGAATTATTTATTCCGGATTCGATTGAGTTTTGCAAAACTCCCATTGCGGTCATTACTCCGATAATTGAAAAAACACCGACACCAATTCCGAGTAAAGTTAAAATCGATCTAAGTTTGTTCGACTTAATCGAATTCATTGCCATTGAAAAACTTTCTTGAAGTTGCATATTATTCGTACCTCAAAGCTTCAACAGGATCTAATTTTGATGCGCGAATTGCAGGTAAAAGTCCTGATACAACTCCCACAATCAATGAAATTAAAATTGCTACAACTATAATCGCAATTGGCATTGAAGTTGGAATAAATTGATTAATAAGTAAACTTAATGGATACGAAATTATTATTCCTAAAATTCCACCAAATAAACTTAAACTTGATGATTCAATTAAAAATTGAAGTAAAATAGTTTTGCGTCTTGCGCCAATTGCTTTTCTGATTCCAATTTCTTTTGTTCGTTCTTTAACTGTTACAAACATAATATTCATAATTCCGATTGCGCCAACAAAAAGTGAAAGTGCAGTAATAAATAATCCAATTCCGGCAATTACAAGACCAATTGCATTAAATGTTTGAATAAATAAATCTTGCTGATTAATTGCAAAATCATCTTCAATGCCGGGAGGAACTCTGCGAACTTTTCTTAAAATTCCACGAAGCTCTTCTTTTGTTTCATCCATATTTTTTGAATCGCCAGCTTTCACATGAATTTGAATTCCCCATTCTGAACCAAAACGTGTGAAAAAAGAATTTATCGGAACAAAAACTCTGTTATCTAAACTAAACAATCCAAGAAAACTTCCTTGTTTTTCAAGAACACCAATACAACGATAAGTGTGTGTACCAACGCGAACATTTTTTCCAACTGGCGATTCATTTGGAAAAACATTTTCTGCAACAGCAGAACCAAGTACAACTACAGGTCTTCCGCCAAATGCTTCAGCTTCAGTAAAAACTCTTCCGTATTCCACATTCATATTGTTTAATGGAAAAAATTGATCTGAAGTTCCAACAGTAAATACACCGGGAAGATCTTTCGATTTATGTTGGACAGTTTTAACAGTTCCAACAACAGGTGTAACAAGAGTAGCCGAAGTTATTTCTCTTTGCACAACAAAGAACTGCTCCATTTTTATATCTTTTCTATTTCGAAACTTCCACCAATTATCATTATCGAACCATGCGAATTTTTGAACGTATAAATTATCGGCACCAAGTTTTGTAATGTTTTCGTTGAATGCACGATCTAATCCTTCAATTGCAGTTCCCATTAAAGTAACAGAAACAATTCCGATAACAATTCCGAGAGTGGTTAAAGATGAACGCATTTTATTTGCACGAATTGCGGAGAAGGACATACCAATACCTTCTCTAATTTCAAACCAAAAAGATGAAAAATTTCTTTTCATTTATTATAAAGTAATATTTATTTTTTTACTTGTTTGATTACTACTTCATCTTTTTCAACACGACCATCTCTTAATCTTATAATTCGATGAGCATGTTCAGCAATATATTCTTCGTGAGTAACTAAAATTATTGTATGCCCTTCTTTATGAAGTTCTCCAAAAAGTTGCATTATTTCATCGCCGGTTTTTGTATCAAGATTCCCAGTTGGTTCATCTGCAAGAATTATTGATGGCTTAGTAACTAATGCACGCGCAATTGCAACTCTTTGCCGTTGTCCGCCGGAAAGTTCATTTGGTTTGTGATGAATTCTTTGTTCTAAACCGACATGTGTAAGCGCCTCTAATGCGCGTCTGTATCTTTCTTCTTTTCTAATACCAGCATAAATAAGCGGCAGTTCAACATTGTGAAGTGTATTACTTCTTGCAAGCAAATTAAAAGTTTGAAATACAAATCCGATTTCTTTATTTCTAATTCGTGCAAGATCATCATCGGTCATACTACTAACGTTCGCATCGTTAAATTGATAAAGTCCGGAAGTTGGTGTGTCGAGACATCCGAGCATATTCATTAAAGTTGATTTCCCAGAACCTGATGGTCCCATAATCGCAAGATATTCGCCACGATCAATTCTTAAAGAAACATCTTCCAATGCGTGAACGGTCTGATCTCCCATTTCATAGGATTTACTTATATGTTGAATGTTAATTACGTTTGGCATATAAATTATTTTTCTTTTTTCATTTCAAATTTTTTAGATCCGGTTTCAACTTTAACTTTCGAACCATCTTCTAATTCTTTATTAATTGCTTTGAAACTTCCAATTACAATTTCTGTTCCTTCTTTTAATCCGGAAATAATTTCAACTTTTTCATCGTCACTAATTCCGCGAGTTACTTCGGCAGTAGAAACTTTTCCATCTTTTACAACAAAAACAATTTCCTTCGGTTTAGTTTTATCTTTTGGAGAATCATTTGAATTTCCCTCTTCAGCATTTTCTTTTGTTTTTTTCTTTCTGCTTGTTACAGATTGAATTGGAGCAGTGATAACATTTAATCTTGTTTCAGTCATAATTTCAGCCGTCATCGACATTCCGGGACGAAGCGATAAATTAGAATTATTAATTCTGATTTTTACTTCAAAATTTGTGACTTCTTCTTGAGTTCCAAGTCCTTTAGTTTTTGCAGTATTTGCAATTTCATAAACAGTTCCAATAAAATTAACATTCGAGATTGCATCAATTTCAATTTTTGTAGTATCACCGATTGCAATAAGAACAATATCATTTTCTCCAACATCAACTCTTGCTTCCATTGAACTTAAATCTGCAACAGTCATTATTTCGGTTCCTTGCATAAATCCGCTACCACTAACTCGTTCACCTTTTTGCATTTTCAAAGATGAAATAACTCCGGTCATTGGTGAATAAATTGTAGTCTTAAATAAATTTTCGTTCGCATCTTTTAAAGTTGCTTGCGCTTGTTTTACACCAGATAAAGCTGACTCGTATTGTGAAATTGCAATTTGTTTTGATGTATTTGCTGAAATAAATTCCTGTTCGGACGAAAGATTTTTTTCGTACAATTCTTTTGCGCGTTTAAATTCTGATTCGGCTTTATTTAAAGTTGCTTTTTGAAGTGCGAGTGAAGATTTCGCCGATTGAAGTTGTGCAGTTACTCTATCAACTTGCGCCTGATATTGATCTGGTTTTATTCGAATTAATAATTCACCAATTTTTACAGGTTGACCTTCTTTAACAGTTAGTTGAGTAATTTCGCCACTAACTTCAGCAGTAATTTTTACTTGTAATTCAGGTTGAATTTTTCCTGAGGCAGTAACAGTTTGTGTAATTGTATTGCGTTTTACTTTTTCTGTTTGAACTGGAATTTCAACTTCTTTATTTCTTCCATAAATAACAAAAATTGTAATTGCAATTATCACTAATCCGATAATTGATAAAATAATTATTTTTCTTTTCTTTTTTTGTTTTGGTGTAATAGCCATTTTAATCCTTTAGTTTATAAAATTAATATCTTTCTTTTCCAACTGCGAGAATCAATTGTTGTTTTGCAATTAGAAAATCATAATCAGCATTTACTTTGTCACTTAATGCCCGTGTATTATTTGCATTTGCAATTAATAAATCGAGCAATGTACCTGCTCCGAGCGTATATCTTTCTTCTGCAATTCTTCTATCTTCGTTTGATGCAATAATATTTTTTAGCGAAACTTCTCTTTGCTTATGTGCAGATTCAAGATCAAGAATTGCTTTTTTAACTTCAACTTGAATTTTTCTTTTTGTTTGATGCAATTGTTCTTCTGCAGTATTCAATCTTAACTTTGCTTGTTCAACTGCAACCGAAGTTCGAAATCCGGAAAAAATTGGAAAACTAAATGAGAGTCCAAAATTTGCATTACTTTTTTTTCCCAAATTTGTAAGTGTATCTGCGCTCATACTAAATCCGGCATTTGCAGAAATTGTAGGCCAGTAAGTACTATTTGCAATAGTTATATCCGAAGAGGCATTTGTAACATTTAGAATTGCACTGCTATAATCTGTACGAGATGCAATTGAAATTTCAGAAACATTATTCGCATTGCTAAATTCTTGTAGATATTGATTTACGTTCGTCTCTTCAATTTCCTTTTCAATATTATAATTTTCAATTTCATATTCTTCTGTTACATCGAGCGATAAATAAGTTAAAAGATCAGCTACGGAATTATCATAATTATTTTTTGCTCTGATTAGTGAAAGTTCATCATTCGCAGTTGAAACTTGTTGACGATAAAATTCCGCTTTTGATAATGCACCAACTTTATTTGATTCATCAATTCTTTTTAATTGTTGCTGACTTCGTTTGAGATTATCTTCGCTGACTTGCAACAGAGATTTATTTCTTAAAAGTGTAAAAAATCTTCTATTCACTTCGAACACAACAAGTTGTTTTGTTCGAATAAAATCTAAATTACTAGCTTCGAAAGTATTTGTTGCTTTGCTTACATTTTCCCAATTATTCATTCCATCGAACAATACAACCGACGTATTAAAATTAGAAGAAAATGAATTTGATGGATTTGGAGTATTTAAAAATCCATCGATTACATCAACTTTACTTTTTTTATTTTGACTTCCGGAAGTGCTCATATTTATCGTTGGGATGAGTGCCCATTTTGCAGAAGTAACTCCAACTTCCTGCATCGCAGAAATATTCGCAGCTCGTATAATATCAAAATTTGCTTTGAGTCCCTGTTCAATTGCTTGCGGAAGTGTTAATTTTTTTGATTCAGAAAATAGATTTGCAAAATTCAATAATATTAAAAATACAAATCCAATTTTATTTTGTAACTTCATTTTTTTCCTTTATAAACTAAGTAATTCTTTAAATATGGTTGATTAAGACAGAGAGAATTCAATTTTTGAATCATCTTTTTAATTTGCCAACAAAGTTTAACCACCGAATTAAGTGGTCGATTTATGTTTTATGTTCGACAAATATACGAATGAAATGGTTAAATTTGCTATCTATTATATAAACGATACTAAAGTAGAATGAAGCTTTCTTTACTCCAATTTAACGGTTGAAATTAATTAGTGATTCTTTATTTTCAATCAAATATTTATAAGCTGAATCGTAATTATTTTCGATTCGACCATCTAAAATTGCTTCTTCAATTGCAGATTTAATTTTTCCAACTAATCTTGAAGGCTCGAGATTAAATATTTTCATTATTTCATCTCCGCGAACTGGCGATTGAAAAGCTCGCATTTTATCTTTTTCTTCAACTTCTTTTAATTTTTTACAAACAATATTATAATTTTCTAAATACTGTTTTATAAGTGAAGGATTTTTAGAAGTAATATCTGCTCGGCACAAAGTAATTAAGTCGTCAATATCTTCACCAGTATCAACAAGCAATCTGCGTAATGCTGAATCTGTAACTTCTTCATCAACAAGCGACATCGGACGAAGATGCAATCGAACTAAATTTTCAACATAATTTAATTTTGAAAGAGGTAACTTCATTCGTTTAAAAATTGATTTCATCATTCGCGCACCAAGTTCTTCGTGTCCATGAAATGTCCATCCAATTCCATCTCGAAATTGTTTAGTCTTTGGTTTTGCGATATCGTGAACTAATGCAACTAATCTTAAATAAACATTTTCAGTTTTTTTCGAAATATTATCAACTACTTTGCAAGTGTGAAGAAACACATCTTTGTGATGATAATCTTCTCGTTGTTCACTTCCAGCAAGTTCGCAAATTTCAGGAAAAACAATTTTCATTAATCCTGTATCAAACATTAATTTTAATCCAATCGAAGGTTTTGGACTTTCAAGTAATTTAATAAACTCGTGCGTAATTCTTTCTTGCGAAACAATTGACAATCTTTCTTTCATTGAAACAATTGCATCAAAAGTTTTTTGTTCAATTTTTGCATCAATTTGTGATGCAAACCGAACGGCTCTCATCATTCTTAAAGGATCGTCATCAAATGTATGATTTGGTTCGAGTGGAGTTTTAATAATTTTATTTTTTAAATCTTCCTTTCCATTAAATGGATCGCTCAACTGACACCAATTATTTTTATTTAAGGAAATTGCAAGTGTATTAATTGTAAAATCACGACGAGCCAAATCATCCATTAGAGAACCAGCTTCAACACTCGGTTTTCGGGATTCTTTTGCGTAACTCTCTTTTCGTGCGCCGACAAATTCTAATTTCGCATCATCCAATTGCAACATACTAGTTCCAAATTTTTCAAATACAACTAGATTTGTTCGATTCATTTTTTTTTCAACAAGCTTTGCAAATTCAACTCCATTACCAACAACAAGAATATCAATATCACTAACTTCTTTGTTTAGTAATTTGTCTCTTACGAATCCACCCACTGTATAAATTTCAAAATTATTTTCGTCGGCTATTTTGCCAATAGTTGTTAAAAGTTGATTTTCAATTTTAAGTTTTTTGATGCTCATAAAAATTATCCAATCTTTCTGATAATTTCACTTGCAACTTCAAGAGCACGCTTTCCATCTTCTCCAGTAACAATTACATTTGTATTTTTTGTAATTGCATCAACGAATGAATTTAATTCAAATTGAAGTGCATTTACTTCTTTTAGAATTGGTCGTTCGTAAACAATATTTTTTTCAATTGCGCCTTCACTAATTTGTCCAAGTAACATTGTTGTCGGATGTATTGCTTTGTCATCTGAAATTCTGAAAACTTCTGCCAATCCTAAAAGAAAATCAATTGAAATATATTCTTTGTTTTGAAATAAACGCATCTTTCTCATTTTAGATTGTGAAATTCTGCTCGATGTAATATTTGCAACCGCGCCATTTTTAAACTGCAACCGCGCATTCGCAATATCCGGCGACTTTGAAACAATAGAAACTCCAGTCGCGTCAATTCTGGAAACGGGGGATTTAATTAAACTTAAAATTATGTCGATATCGTGAATCATTAAATCGAGAACTACCGCAACGTCACTTCCGCGCGGATTGAATTGTGATAACCTGTGAGATTCTATAAACATTGGATTCAAATTATACGACTCCAATGCAAGTATTGCAGAATTAAATCTTTCAATATGTCCAACTTGTAAAACTAATTTATTTTTTTTGGCGATGTCAATCAACTCCTGTGCTTCTTCGGGAGTTTCTGTAATTGGCTTTTCAATAAAAGTATGCTTTCCATTTTCTAAAACTTTTTTTGAAACTTGAAAATGTGAAGATGTTTTTGTAGAAATACTTACAGCTTCAACTTCTGAAAGAAATTTTTCTAAAGTTTCAAATGGAGTAACATTATAAGTTGAGGCTATCGATTTATTTTTATTCTGATCAATATCAAAAGTTCCAACAAAATTAATTTCGGAATTTTGTGCAAGCATTTTTGCGTGCAACGAACCTAAATGTCCAACTCCAATTACACCTACTTTTAATTTATTACTCATATATTTTGTTGAATCCATTTTTCAAATTCTACAACACTATAAAAAAGATGATCCGGCTCCATTAATAAAACTTTATCTTTTCCGTAAGAATCCCAAACTACCGATGCAACACGAACACCTGTTTCTCTCGCAGCAAGAATATCAGAAACCGCATCGCCAACCATTAATACATTTGAAGGATTGAGTGAAAATTTATCTAAAATTTTTTGAATTCCATTTCCCGAAGGTTTATATTTTTCAACATCATCTCCAGTCACAACCATTTCGAAATATTTTTCAATTCCAAATTCGCGCAAAGTTATATCAGTTGATAATCTTCCCTTTCCGGTAAAGAGCGCAACAATAATTCCTTTATCTTTAATAAATTTTAATATCTCACGAATTCCCAGATAAAGTGTTGCGAGCTCATTATGTTTTTCTTCATAAAACTTATGATATTCTTCGAGAATAACTTCAATATTTTCATATCCCAACATTGTTTGCAATGCACCACTTTCAGGAGGACCAAACAATGAAACTATTTCAGTTGGAGTTAATTTTTTTTTGAGATATCGTTCTGCAATAAAGTTGAATGAGTCAAAAATTAATTGATTGGTTTGGGTTATCGTCCCATCCATATCAAATATAATGCACTCTATTTTTGGAGAAAAGTTTGTTATGCTATTGTCACTTCTTTTGAAAGATAAACATCTTGAATGGCGTTCAAAATTTGAATTCCATCCTTCATTGGTCGTTGAAATGCTTTTCTTCCGGAAATTAAACCCATTCCACCAGCTCGTTTATTTATTACTGCAGTTTTAACTGCTTCGAGTAAATCATTTTCGCCGGAAGCTCCGCCGGAATTTATTAATCCTGATCGTCCCATAAAACAATTTGCAACTTGATATCTTGTTAAATCAATTGGATGATCAGTTGATAATTCTGAATAAACTCTCTTATCAGTTTTTCCAAATTTAATTGCATCAAAGCCACCATTATTTTCTGGCAATTTTTGTTTTATAATATCTGCTTGGATTGTAACACCAAGATGATTTGCTTGTCCGGTTAAATCTGCAGAAACATGGTAATCTTTTTCTTTTTTAAAACTACTATTTCTTAAATAACACCAAAGAATTGTAACCATTCCAAGTTCGTGAGCTCGTTGAAATGCCTGACTTGCTTCCCAAATTTGTCTTCGCGATTCCGGAGATCCAAAATAAACTGTAGCTCCAACTGCAACTGCACCCATATCGAACGCTTGTGTAACACTTGCGAACATCGATTGATCGTATGTATTTGGATACGAAAGAAATTCGTTATGATTAATTTTTAAAATGAAAGGAATTTTATGAGCATATTTTCTTGAAACAGAACCAAGAACACCCAAAGTTGAAGCGACTGCATTGCATCCACCTTCGATTGCAAGTTTAATTAAATTCTCGCCATCAAAATAAATTGGATTTTTTGCAAATGATGCACCAGCAGAATGTTCAATTCCCTGATCAACTGGAAGAATCGAAACATATCCCGTTCCACGTAATCTTCCGGAATTAAAAAGAGTTTGCATATTCCGAAGTACATTTGGAGAACGATCTGAACTTGCTACAACACTACTAACAAAGTCAGGTCCGGGTAAATGTAATTGATCTTTAGAAATTGTGGTACATTTATGCTCGAGTAAATTTTTCGCATCGGCACCTAATAATTGTTCAATATTTATATTTGTCATTTTTAACCTTTATTGGAAAATTAATTACAAATATACAAAAGGACTTTTATCTCTGCAACGAACTGAAAACTCTATTATCAATCGAAATAATTATTCCTTAATTTGGTCTATATGAACAGCAAAATCATTTTAAAAAAAAATGAAGAACATCGCATTTTAAAAGGGCACCATTGGATTTTTAGTAATGAAATTGATAAAATTGAAGGCACACCAATTGTTGGCGAAATAGTATCACTTTATAATTCTCGAGGTACTTTTTTAGGAGTTGGATTTTATAACCCAAATTCACTTATTTCAGTTCGATTATTTTCGAAAGAAGATATAAATTTTGATAAAATTTTTCTTTCTACAGCAATTCAGAAAGCACTTCATTTAAGAGAAAAATTATTTAATGGTAAAAATGTGTATCGATTAATTCACGGGGAAAGCGATGGTTTGCCGGGATTGATTATTGATAGATTCAATGATAACTTTTCAATTCAAACTTTTTCTGCTGGAAGTGATCAACGATTGGGATTAATTGTAGAAGTGATAAAAGAAATTTTTTCTCCGAAGACAATTATCGAACGCAACGAATCGCCATTAAGAATTCTTGAAGGTCTTTCAGAAAAATCTGGATTTCTTTTTGGGGATGTTTCAATTACAGAAATCAATTTAGATGGAATAAAATATGAAATTGATTTGTTGAATGGACAAAAGACAGGATTCTTTCTCGATCAAAGATTAAATAGAAAATCAATTATTCCATTTTGTAAAAATTCAAATGTGCTCGATTGTTTTTGTAACGAAGGTGGATTCTCATTAACAGCTGCAACTTCCGGTACAAAAAATGTAATTGCAATCGATATCTCAAAAGCTGTAATTGATCGAGTTAATAAAAATATTAAACTTAATAATTTATCAAATGTTGAAACAAAAGTTGAAGATGTTTTTGAATCACTTAAAATATTTTCAGTTGAAAAGAAAAAATTTGATTTAATAATTCTTGATCCTCCTTCATTTACAAAAAGTAAAAAAAATGTTTCAATTGCAAAACGGGGATATTTAGAATTAAATACAAATGCATTAAAGTTAATTTCAAGTGGTGGATTTTTGGCTACATCATCCTGTTCACATCATATCGATAAAGAAACTTTTCTAAACATCATTAATGAAAGTGAAATCAAATCGGGAAAAACATTACAATTGCTAACTTTTAGCGGTCCTTCACCAGATCATCCTGAATTATTATCAATGCCTGAAACTTCTTATTTGAAATTTGCTATTTTTCACGTAGAATGAAAGATGAATCAATCTATTTTAATTTTTCTTTTTATCGCATCATTAAATTCTTCCTTTAGTTTTGAAAAGAATTCCAGCAAATCAATTCTAAATAAAAGAGTCTCATCTTTCGAATATATTCAACCATCAAAAATGTGGGGAGTTGATATTTTAATATCAAATGGCGGATTTGGTGTTGGAGGATTTTATGCTCTGAAATTAAATCCGAAATTAACTGTTCTCACTTCACTTACATTTAATGAATCGAAGGATGACAATGAAGTTGAGTATTACGATTATTGGGGACAAATTTATACTCCTGGAAAAATTAATAGATTTCTTATAATTCCAATTTATACAGGAGCTCAATACAGAATATTTTCGGAAGATATTTTAGACAACTTTCGTCCATTTATAAATGCAGCAATTGGACCGACTATGATTTTTACAACAAATTATGGTAAAGAATTTTTTTCAAGTTTGGGAAAAGGAAAATCGTATTGGACTTTTGGCGGCTATGTTGGATTCGGTGCACATTTTGGGACATCAACTTCTGCGTTAAATGGTGTAAATATTCGTTACTATTTTATTCCTTATAGATCTGGTCTTCCAAGTATGAAATTATCTGAAAGTGAAACTAAAAGTATGAAAGAATTTGGTGGACTTTTTATTACTCTTAGTTTTGGTAAGGCAATTTAAATCCGTTCAACTTTATTTTTTTCAACTACATAGTCGAACCAACTGTTGGATATTTTTTCCAATACAGTATTCTGTTTCAATCTCGATTTTAAATGTTCGAAGTCCACATCATCCATACATTGATCTTGTTTTACACAAGAAAAAATAAATTCTTCTTTTCCCGTTTCATGATTTACATGTCTTTGTAAACACTGCGCACAAATTGCTTTCATCATACATTGCATTGGGGAGTTTATTGATGCAATCCCAATATGATTTGGATTTAGAAATGGTTTTAAAGTTGTATGTCTAGCTGCTGAAACCGCAGCCATCATTCTATCTGAACCAATTGCAATTATTCGTGTTGCACTATTTAATGGAATTTCAACATTGCCAAGTTCTCCATTCGCATAAGCAATCATCGCTTGAATAATATTTCCCACAAAAGTTTTATCTTGACTTCTTCTTGGATGAATTTCTTCACCGCTATCCACACTATAAACAATTACGTCAGTATTTTTTTCAATTTCATCTTGCTTAAATAAATCTTCTTTCTTTTTGTATCCTGCAAAATAAATAACTTTGCTGTTGGCTTCATTAAAAGCTTTCGCAATTGAAAAATGAACTGCATTTCCCAAACCGCCACCAAGCAATAATACTGTAGAATTTTCTTCAATTTCGGTTGGTTCGCCAGTTGGTCCCATCAAAACAACTTTTTGATTTGGTTTTAACATACTGCACATTTTTGTACTCGCACCCATTTCTAAAACGATCAAACTTAAAAGTCCTTTTTCATTATCGCACCAAGCACCAGTTAATGCAAGTCCTTCCATCATTAATAATGTGTTGTCAATTTTTAATGAATCTATTTCATAATTTTGTAATCTATAAAATTGTCCTGCATGAAATTTTCTTGCAGCTTGTGGTGCATATAAAATTACTTCAACTATTGTTGGAGTTAATCTGTCTACTTTTACTACTATTGCTGTTAAATCATTAGTTAATTTTTTTGTGAATTCAATCCAATCCGATTTATTTTCTTTTGACAGATAATCTTTTTGATTAAAAAGTGAAACAATTTTTTTATATCCATTTTTTGCCGAAGCCATTGCTTTTACAACATTCCCCGCATATTCAGGATGGCTATCTCCATAAAAGGAAATATATTTTCCATTTTTGTCATAAGAAGTTAAGAAAGTAGATTCACTCTGTTTTTCGATCAACGATTCATTATTTTTATTTATTTCATAAGATTTAAAATATTGATCCCATTTGTCGAGCTTGAATGTCTGTTGATGCTCTCTTTCATACATTACATTTGGAACAGTTCCTGCAGCAACTAAAAGTGTTCGAACTAAAATATTTTTTACATTTCCTGAGTTTTTCCACTTCCCATTTTCTAATATCATTTCTTCAAACAATACTTCATTAAGCGAACCAAAATTATCTTTTATTGCTTCAGTTGGATTCATTTTTTCAACAAACTCAATTCCTTCTTCGAGCGCTTTAATAATTTCTTCATGATTTAATTTATAAGCTGGAGAATCGATTATACTTTTTCTATAATAAATTTTAACTCCACCCCATTTTCGTATTAAAGGAATGTAGTTTGGTGATTCATTATTTAATTCAGCTTTTTTATTTACTTTTTCAATTTCAGATGCATGTTCTAAAAATATTTTTAAAATAATTTTTTCTTCTTCATTATATATTTTTAGAATATCGTCTTCGCCATAAATTTTGCTTAACTCAACAAATCTATTTTTAATTTTAATTACTTGAATTGGATAATAAGCAATAAGTTCAGTTGCAGTATCGATTGCAGTTAATCCGCCACCAATTACGATTGCAGGTAATTGAACTTGAAGATTTGTGAGTGAATCTTTTTTATCGGCTCCTGTTAATTGCAAACCCATTAAAAAGTCACTTGCTTTTCTAATTCCTCTAATTAAATTATTTTTTATGTCAACAAAAGTAGGTTTGCCAGCACCAGTTGCCATCGCAATGTGATCAAATCCATATTCCCAAGCATCATCAATTGAAATTGTTCCACCAAAACGAACTCCGTCGTACAATTTGAAATATTTATTTCTCATCAAATTAATATAAATGACAGTTAGAAAATTTTTATCCCAACGAACTGTAATTCCATATTCCGAAACACCACCAAAACCGAGATGAATTCTTTCACTTAATTTACTTTTGATTGAATCAAAATATTTTATTGGCAAACAATTTTCACCAATATATTCTGAAAGGATCGGTTCTATTTTTAATCCATCAATTCCAACAACTCCAAATCCTTCATTCAATAAATAATGAGATAACGTATAACCAGCAGGTCCCATTCCAGCGATAAGAATTTTTTTTCCTTTATAATTTACTGGATACTGTCGTGAAATATTTAATGGATTCCATCTTGTTAAAAGTGAATATATTTCAAACCCCCAAGGTAAGTTTAAAACATCAGTCAAAATTCCGGTTTCAACTTGCGGAATATTTACAGGATCTTGTTTTTGAAAAATGCAGGACTTCATACAGTCATTACAAATTCGATGACCAGTTCCAGCACAAAGTGGATTGTCAATCATTATTATTGCTAATGCACCAATTGTTTTTCCAGTTGCTTCAACTGCATGTGATTCGGAAATTTTTTGATCGAGCGGACAACCTTTTAATTTATATCCAAGTTGATTTTTTTTGAATTCATTATTTTCACAAAATCCTTTAGAGCATGAATCTTTTTCTCTATCGTGGCAATAAATACAATAATCAACTTCATTTGCAATTTGGCGAATGTTATATCGTTCATCAGTTAAATCAAAACCAATTCTTTTTCTGTAATGACTTTCTTCTCCAATAAATGAACCATTTTTTATTTCATAATTTACTAAATGTAGTGGTTCAATTTTTTGAGGAATTACAAATGAAATCCAATTTTTTGTTTTAGAATTTTGCTGATAATAACTTGCAGTAATCCATTTTTCAAAAAGAGTAATTGCTTCATTAATAAAAGAAATATAATTATCATCAGTAGAAAATTTAATATTTCTATCTTTTACAATTTTATTAATTTTGCTTTTTATTTCATCATTTAAATTAATCCGGGCTTGCTTATCAATTTCGATTAATTGATTTGCTAATAATGCAAAACTATTTTCAAAGTCATTCTGTAAATCCGAATCTTGAAAATATTTATTTATTTCAGAATTTAGATTATCAAGATATAATTTTAGAGATTCTTCCCTCGAGAACTTCTTTAATGCTCTTCTAATGAAAAATTCTTTTTTAAATTTTAAAATTCCTCTTTCATCTAATTTATTATTTTCAAGTTTTAAGGTAATATCTTCCACTTTAAAAATAATCGAGATAAAGTCATTTAACATTTTTCCCATTTCAATTAATATTTCTGAGATTTCTGGATTAGTATAATTCCCTTTCCCCTCTTTGTAATTCTGAAATTTAGAATAAATTTCTAAATCTTCTTTTTCAGAAAAAGCATTGAAAATATTCGTTAACTCTTCAAGTTTATCCGGTACGAATAAATCGTTAAAACTGAAGTTTGGTAAATTTAGTTTTAGTTTTGCCATTGTTTTAGAAAGTTAAGTTTTGAGTTGACTCAGTTAATACAAAATAACAAATTTATTTTTTATTAATGAGCCCTATAAAAATAAAAAAAGCCATTCAAAACTGAATGGCTTTTTTATCTTAATTAAAAGTTTATTTTATTCTTATCCACCATGACCACGACCTGGGCGTCTTCCACCAAAGCCATGATTTTTGTTCCAATATTTTGAAATCCATTCTTCAAATTTTACATTTTGATCAGAAGTCAAAATACCACGAACTGAAGCGATAAATTTATTACGAGCAACAACAACTAAACTACGAGCAGAATCTCTTACAATTTCTTTAGCTTTAACTTTTACATGTATTGCTTTTAAATCTGTAAATAACACCGCTGCAAATCCTTTTACTTGTGAAAATTGTGTATCAGTTAAACTAACATATTCTTTTAACTTTTGAAGCATTTTTCCATGACGTAATGAATCGTGTCCTGGACCATTGCCTCTCATTTTTTGAATATCTGCATCAGAAGATTGTGTCATAAAAACCATCGAATCTTCGTTGTATGGAACTTCGGAGATGTAATCCAAAGGATTTTCAAATTGACACCCAACAACAAATAAAAAGAGCGGGAGAATGATTAAATTTTTCATTTTTAAAGCCTTTCGTTAGTTAGTAAGTTTATTCATTTGCACATATGATACATTTCATTAAAAAAGGTTTAACTATTTTTTAATCAGTTAATATTATAAATTTAAATGTTCAAACCAATTAAATGAACATAATTTTATTATTTATGCTGATGTCTCCGGTTCTTTTAATGCAAGATAGCTCATCAAATAAAGGTAAAAAGATGGAAAATAAATATGAATTGGCAACTCTCGCAGGAGGATGTTTTTGGTGTGTTGAAGCCATTTATCTACAATTAAATGGTGTCGTAAAAGTTGAATCGGGTTATTCCGGTGGCACTGTTAAAAATCCTACTTATGATCAAGTTTGTACAGAATAAACGGGACATGCTGAAGTTGTTCAAATTACATTCGAACCGAAAATAATTTCTTATAAAGAATTATTGGAAATGTTTTTCAAAACACATGATCCAACTACTTTAAATAAACAAGGTGCTGATGTTGGCACACAATATCGTTCAGCAATATTTTACCATGATTAAACTCAGAATAAAATATCTAAAGAAGTTAAAAATAAATCTTTAGTGATTTGGGAAAATAAAATAGTTACTGAAATTTCAAAATTAACAGAATTCTATAAAGCCGAAGAATATCATCAAAACTATTACAATCAGAATTCAAATCAATCATATTGCAGTTTGGTCATAAATCCAAAATTGAAAAAATTTAACCAAGGTAAAGATCAAAAATTTTGGTTTGAAAATGGGGTTTTAAAAATGCTTAAAGAAACTTGGCAACATCCTTTGATTGAAGGATACGAAAAATTATTAGCTAAGGAGAGGGAATTAAAGTAAAAGTGTTTCGACTTCACTTCGTTTTGCGCCTGCCTGTCGGCAGACAGGCTCAACGTGACGAATTATAGTCACCCTGAGCGCAGTGTTTTTTACGGAGTCGAAGGGTGATTTAAATATATTTGAATTTACAAAAATAATATTGCTTGTGGGCCCTGCAGGACTTGAACCTGCGACCCGATGATTATGAGTCATCTGCTCTAACCAACTGAGCTAAGGGCCCTTTAAATTCTTACAAATTTACAAAAAAATTTTCTTGATTAGGAGATGTTTTAAGAAATTAGAATTTAAATATTATTTCTAATTTCGAAGTGCATTTTGCCCTTTTCTGATAAAGTCAACTGACTCGCCCAAAATTCTTACAGATTCCTGTGGTGCATGAAATCCAGTTGAGTTGTACTTATATGACAATTGAAGAGAATAATTAAGTAATGTTAGTTTAACTCTAAAACTATATATCTTTACTTTAAATATTTTAAGATCAGCCAATCAGGAATTATTTTGAGAAGTGGCAAAATTATTTTGTATTGCCACGGAAATATAAATGTTTTTTTATTTCGCCCAATTGCATTTGCAATTTTTTTTGCACCACTTTCAACTGTCAACATCATTGGCGTTGAACGAGTTTTACTTACAATTGGTGTATCAACAAATCCCGGACAAATTGTAATACACTTAATGTTATGAGGTGTTAATTTAAATCTAAATCCATCCATCAACATTCTAACTCCAGCTTTTGAAGCAGAATATCCCGAGTTATTCGGGGTTGGAATGTAGGATGCAACAGAACTAATTGCTACAAGTTTTCCAAATTTTTGTTTTACCATTATTGGAATTGCGGGAATGAGTGTATTTGTAACTCCCAGAATATTTGTTTGTATGATTCCATTTATGAATGAAGAGTCACCACTCATTATATTTTCTGTTTTTCCAATTCCAGCATTTGCGATAACACAATCGAGAGATTTATTTTTCGAACTAAAATCCTCGATTGCATTTTTAGTTGCAACATTGTCATTTACATCGAGTTGATAAATAAATACTGTTGCACCAAGTTCTTCACATTTTGCTTTAACTCGATTCAACTCATCAATTCTACGCGCAGAAAGTCCGAGTGTAATTCCCTTTTGTGAATATTTATAGGATAAATGTTCACCAATTCCACTACTCGCTCCGGTTATGAAAATCGATTTCATATTATTTTAAATTACGATAGAACAACGAAGTCGATGTACAAATAAATTAAAGGTGCTACAAATAACAAACTATCAAACCTATCGAGCATTCCACCATGTCCCGGAATTAATGTGGACGAATCTTTTACATTTGAATCTCTTTTAAATTTTGATTCTACAAAATCTCCCATTTGACCGAAAATTCCAATCATCAATCCCAAAACTTTTGCATCCGTTCCTGAAAGGAATGGAAGCATCGGTTGAACAACAAATATCATCATTAATAAAGCACCGACAACACCACCAATTGTACCTTCCCAAGTTTTATTTGGAGAAATTTTTGAAATATAATTTTTACCAATACCAACTCCAACAAAATACGCAGCTGTATCGCAAACCCAGATTGTAATAAAAATTCCGACCATCAATAATCCACCCCACTCGTAGGTTTTGCTTATAATAGAGCTATCAAGTGTTGTTGAAATTGTGCTTAAATATTTTTGTGATATCCAAAATGGAAATTCATTTGCAAATAATTCACGAATTCCAACAATCATACTTCCTCCCATTCCAATCCAAAAAATACCAACCAGCGATACTCCGATTTTTAAATATGAAGAAGTTTTTGATTTTGTAAATAATTCGGTTAATAATAAAATTGAAATTCCCAAAACTAATACTACAAGTAAAAGTTGAAGTTTGGATAAAGTTGCAACATTTCCATTTGGATCGATAATTGGAATAATCCAAGCGAATAATCTTTCGTGGTAAAATGTAAGATGAAGTGCAATTAGGATTATTATACTTGATGCACGGGAAATATTTACACCTTGAAAACGAAGAAGATCAAAATATTCCCAAATTGCAAAAATTGAAATTGTAAGTATAGTTAACAAAAATAAAATTCCGCCAGAATATGCAGAGTAAAGTAAAAATGGAATTCCTATTATTGAAACAAGTACACGAGTTCTTAAAGATGATGTTTGAGATTCATTCATACAATTTTTTCTTGAATTGATTCTGTTATTTGTTTGAAATATTTGTGAAGAAAATAAATAATTATCGAAACAACTACCATAACTATTATTAAATTAATTTCTGATTCGGTAGCAAGTGAAAGTGTAGTTGAATCTTGTTTAATTAAATCGGGATTAAAAAAAACTTTAATTGTTGAAAATGCGTTGTTTGTAATGTGAGCAATTATTGGAATGAAGATACTTTGAGCTCTGTAAACTAAAAATCCCAAATACATTCCGAGAACGATTAATGGAATCAATGCAATTGGATTAAAATGTATTAAAGCAAAAATTATTCCAGAAATAGCAATTGAACTTAATGGCGTTTTCGCAATTAATAAATTTTTCATAAATAATCCACGGAATAATACTTCCTCACAAATTCCCGGAACAATTGCAACAACTAAAAGTACAAATGAAAGTTCTGCGAAACTATTTGCAATTATAAGTTGACGATAAACTAGTTCAAATAATTGATCCAATTGGTCTAAAACTTCTTTTACAAATTGAGGAAATGGAAGTTTCATTTGAAAATAAACAAATCCTTCCAAAATAAATTGAAGAAGTATTATTATTAAAATTGTTGTAAGTATTTCAGTTAATTTTGGAATTCTTAATGGAAGTCCATTTAGAATTGAACCATGTTGCCACTTCAATAAAAATAAAGTTGGCAATAACATAAAAAGTAATTGTCCGGCAAGTGCGCTGAATCGAAGATTAAAAGTTGACGATGGTCCGACTAAAGAAATAAAATAATATAAAACCATTCCAGCAAACTGATAAAATAGCATAACCGAAATAATTGAAATTATTCCAAATTTAATTGGCGAGAATTTTGTTTCAGCTATTTTAATTTGAATTAAATTTTCTTCCATTTTTATCTTTTAGATTTTAATTCACCATTCAATCCACTATATGAAGTTAAATCTGCAACAACGGAACCGATAACAATTTTGGTTTCCACACGAACTGGTAAACGTCGTTCGTCGTCTGTCAAATAAAGTAAAACTCTTCCTTCGCTTCTAAATAATCCACCGGCTATAATTACCGGTTCAACTACAACGCAATCAAATTTTCCGGCGTCAACTTGTATTTGTTGTTTTCCTGTATAAATAACATCAAGAGAATGTAATTTATCTCTGTAAAAATTTTTTAATTTAATTCTTGAGCCAATTTTTAAATTTTCGAATTTAATAGAACGAATATAAAAAAATGCAGAAAGTATATCTTGTGTATTTGGATCTATTTTATATTCTCCGGTTAATGTTCGCGCATATCCTTCTTCGGGATATAAATCGGCGCTATACGAACGTTTAAATTTCCCTTCACTTATATTCTGATCAAACTTTCGTGAGAATATTCCTTTTGAATCTATAAAAGTTTGGTACGAATCTCTGACTTTAAAAATCAAATCGAAAGCTGAATTTGAACGAACCGTAAATAAAACTTGAAAAGTTTCATTACCATCTATATAGTAATAACTCGGAATTGAAAGTACTGCACTTCCAGCATTTATAAATCCATATTTAATTTCGAAAGTGATTTTTTCTCCAACTCCAAATGGTAATTGTTGGGCAATTGTTGAAGAATAAAAAATAGAATTCCAGAAGAATAAAGCAAATAATAAATAATGCTTCATTAATTTTATTTACTAATCGAATTTAATAATTTACCACTTCTCACAAGATTAAGCGCAGTTTCAATTTCGGTACTCAATACTCTGTCATTTTGGGAAGATTTAATATTCCTTCGAATAAATTTATATGCACGCTCAGTTATTTTCCCACATTTCATTGGTCTATAAAAATCAATTGCGCTTGCTGCAACAAGAAATTCTATTGCGATAACTGTTTGAACATTTTGCAAAACTTTCCAACATTTTTGCGCACTGATTGAACCCATACTATTATGATCTTCCTGATTTCCTGAAGTTGGAATTGAATCGACAGAAGCTGGATGTGAGAGAACTTTATTTTCAGAAACGAGCGACGCGGCTAAATACTGCGTCATCATCAATCCGGAATTTAATCCCCCTTTATTTGTAAGAAATCTTGGTAATTCTTTCCACCATCCACTTACCATTTTATCAATTCTTCTTTCAGAAATATTTGCAAGTTCGGACAATGCTATCGTCGCAAAATCCATTGCCAAAGCAATTGGCTGACCATGAAAATTTCCACCTTCAATATGTTTTTTTGTTTTTGCAAATATTAATGGATTATCATTTGCAGAATTCATTTCTGTAAAAATTATTTTAGAAACATAATTCAATGCATCGCGAGATGCTCCGTGAACTTGCGGTGCACATCGAAGTGAATATGCATCTTGTACTCTATCATCATTTTCACGATGAGATTCACGAATTTCACTTCCTCTTAAAAAAGAAAGAATATTTTTTGCTGAAGTTTGTTGACCTTTGTGCGGACGAACTTTATGCAACTCGGGAAGAAATGGTGTATCAGTTCCCTTCAACGCTTCAACACTCATTGCGCAAGCAAGATCCGAAAGTTGAAGTAAATCCATTGCTTGTTTAATAATCAATCCTGCATACGAAGTCATCATTTGGGTCCCGTTGATTAAAGCTAATCCTTCTTTTGCGGTAAGTTTAATTGCAGTTAAATTTTTCTTTTTTAGTGCAGATTTTGCAGAAATTATTTTTCCATTTAATTTACATTTTCCTAAACCAATCATACAAAGTGCCAAATGAGAAAGTGGAATTAAATCGCCACTCGAACCAACTGATCCTTTTGATGGAATTATTGGAATTATTCCTGAATTAAAAAAGTCAACCATCCGATTTAATAATTCAAGTCGAACTCCACTGTATCCTTTTGCAAGTGCATTAATTCGCAAAATCAACATTCCTCTAATTACTTCATCTGGTAATAATTCACCACTTCCTGCAGAATGGCTTACAATTAAATTTCGTTGCAATTCTTCAACTTTTGAAATTGGAATTACAACATTGCTAAAAATCCCAACGCCGGTTGTAACACCATAAATTTTTTCATTTTTTGCTATCCAATTTTCTACAAGTTTTCTGGATGCATTAATTTTTGAAAAGGCGGATGTATCAAGCGAAATATTTACACTAGTAGTTGATGCTAAAAATAATTTATCAATTGATAAAGTTGTCCCGTTAAGTAATAGTTTCTGCATAATTTCAAATAATGTAGCAACCTAACTCACAATAAACAACTTCACAGATTAATGTTTTATATTTCACGAAATGCGGAGTATATTAATTTGATGTTTTTATCATCTTTATTTCAACGACATAAAGTTAAACCATTGTGGCAATTTCGCACAAGTGGAATTCTTTGGCGATTAACTTTTTCGCAGACTGGTTTTATTATTGGTGAAGACCGAGATGCTGACAAAAAAATCGTTACTTACTTTTGTTTGAATGTTTCAAATGGCGATGTTCTCTGGAAAGATCTTTCCTTTTGTGATCCATTTTGGTCGGGAGTAAAAGGTGTGATTGAAGATAAATTATATATTCACGGATTTCGAAAACCGGATATGCCTGAGCAACATAAAATAGTTGCTGTTGATTTAGGAACTGGAAAAGAATTGTGGTCAAGAAATGATATTTCTGTTTTATCTGCTAATGAAAATGAACTTTGTGCTTTTCGTGATTTTTTTGAACGTCGTGCATATTATTTGATTAATGCAAAAGATGGTGAGTTAATTGCAGAATATGACAAACTTCCTGAAACTTATATTCCTCGAGAGGACTTTACTGGAAAAACAAATTTTCAATATCCACAACCTTCGCAATTAACAACTGAACTTAAAAATTTAATTGAACAATTTGCGCCAACAATAAATATCAAAGGTCAAATTGAAATTATTGAGTATAAAAATTTATTTATGTGCAGTTTTCATCAAAAAGAAAAGAACAATCCCGATGAACAAATAAATTATTCCCATCATTTTCTTTTAATCGATAATTCTAAAACTAAACTTCTTTATAAAGAAGTACTAAATAGTTCAACACCAAATATTGTTCCTGATTCTTATTTTTTAGGTGATGATATATTATTTCTTTTGAAGGAAAAATCTGCGATAATTGCAATTAATATAAATTCAATATGAAAATTATATTTAGCTTAATTCTTGTAACTAGTTTTACGCTTTTTGGATTTAATATTTATCAACTAATAAATAAAATTCGAAAAGGAAAATCTGAAAAAAGATTTGACAATATATTACAAAGAATAAAACGGGTTTTAGTAATTGCATTTGCACAAACAAAATTACTTCGTGATCCAATTCCCGGATTACTTCATCTTGGAATTTATTGGGGATTTATCACTTTATTGTTTGCTGTAATTGAATCAATTGGTGAAGGTTTATTAGGATTTGGAAAATTTTCTTTCTCATTTTTGGGTACAACTTATAAAGTTATAACTTTCACACAAGAAATTTTCTGTCTAATTGTTTTACTCTCAATATTTGTAGCTTTATGGAGAAGATTTATTTCTAAAATTAATCGACTTCAAGTAAGTAGTTCAGCATCATTTGATGCTGCATTAATTTTATTTTGGATTGCAGCAATTGTATCCACTTTACTTCTACAAAATGCAACTAGAATTTCACTACATACAATAACTGCAAACTGGCAATATCCTATTTCATCGATTCTTTCAAATAATTTCGCAAATTCTTCAACAACAATTTTATTTGAAACTACTTTTTGGTGGTCGCATATTTTATTAGTTCTCGGATTTCTAAATTATCTACCAAATTCAAAACATCTTCATATTTTAACTTCAATACCAAATGTCTATTTCTCATCGTTACTTCCAAAAGGTGCGTTGAAGCCAATTAATTTATCTGATGAAACATTAACAACTTTCGGCGCAAAAGATATTACTGATCTGTCGTGGAAACAATTATTAGACGGATACACTTGCACTGAATGTGGAAGATGCGATTCAGTTTGTCCGGCACATTTAACAGGCAAAACTCTTTCTCCCAGAAAAATAGTTACTGAAACAAGACGCCGAACTGACGAAAAAAATTTCAACCCTGAAAATACATTACTTTATAATTATATAACCGAAGACGAACTTTGGGCTTGTACAACTTGCATGGCTTGTGTTTATGAATGTCCAGTTATGATTGAACATGTTGATGAAATTGTTGACCTTCGAAGAGGAATGGTTCTTGATGATTCACGATTTCCACCGGAAGTTAAAACTACTTTTGAAAATCTTGAACGCAATTTTACTCCGTGGGGATTTTCGCACGACACACGTGCAAATTGGGCTGAAGGAAAAAATATTAATTCATTTTTCACACTTTCAGAAGAAGAACGAAACCAAATTGAAATATTATTTTGGGTTGGCTGTGCAGGTGCTTACGACGAAAGATATAAACGTGTTACACAATCATTCGCCGAGTTAATGAATTTGGCAAAAATTAATTTTGCAATTTTAGGAAAAGAAGAAAAGTGTACCGGTGATCCAGCTCGAAGATTGGGAAATGAATATCTTGCCCAAATGTTGATTACAGAAAATGTGGGTACTTTGAATTCTTACAACATTAAAAAAATCGTTACTACTTGCCCGCATTGTTTCCATTCCCTAAAAAAAGAATATCCACAATTTGGTGGTAATTACGAAGTTGTTCACCATACAGATTTTCTTTTAAAATTAATTGACGATGGAAAATTAAATGTCAACAAAGAAAAAAAAGAGCGATTAACTTACCACGATTCTTGTTATCTTGCTCGGTATAACAACGTTATTGATGCTCCGCGGGATGTTTTAAAATCAATTCCCGGGCTTGAAATTGTTGAGATGCCACGGTCAAAAGATAAAGGACTTTGTTGTGGTGCAGGTGGAGGCAGAATGTGGATGGAAGAAACAATTGGCAAACGAATAAATATTGAACGTACCGAAGAAGCGCTTTCTACAAATGCGAGTACAATTGGAGTTGGTTGTCCTTTTTGTTTGACAATGTTAAATGATGGAGTTAAAGCAAAAGAAGCATCGGAAAAAGTTACTGTAAAAGATATTGCAGAAATTATTTTAGAATCAATAGAAAGAAATTAATAAATGATTTATCGAGTTGTGTTTACAAAATTTTTAGATGTCCCGAAAAATATTGCAACTGAAACAGTTACCACTTCTGAAGAAGATGCAATTAATATTGCAAAGTCGAAACTTATTACACTAAATGCTGATACTGCTTTAGTTTTAAGGTTAGAGGGTGGCGAATCAAAAGTGATTCATCGTTTCGAGCCAATAAAAAAATAAATTTTTTAAAACTCCCTTTTTAAAAAATTTTCTGTTGGTTTGAATCTTTAAAATTTAAACCAAAATGTTTATAAGCTAATTCTGTAGCTTCTCTTCCTCTTGGAGTTCGTTTTATAAATCCTTCCTGAATTAGAAATGGTTCATACACTTCCTCAATTGTCCCGGATTCTTCACCAACAGCAACTGCAATTGTTGAAACTCCAACTGGTCCACCACCATATTTTCCTATTATTACTTTTAAAATTCTTTTATCCATTTCGTCGAGGCCGTGCAAATCAACATCAAGCGCTTTCAAAGAATGCTCAGAAACTTCTTTTGTAATTATTCCATTGAATTGTTGAAGAGCTTTGTCAGCTTGTGCAAAATCTCTGCATCTTTTTAATAATCTGTTTGCAATGCGTGGTGTTCCGCGAGATCGATGCGATAAAATATCTGCTCCCTCTTCTGTAATTTCAATCCCTAAAAGTTTTGCAGATCGTTTAATTATTTTTATTAAATCTGAAGGAACATAATAATCTAATCTATTTGTAACTCCGAATCTTGATCGCAAAGGAGCAGTTAACAAACCAGCTCTTGTGGTTGCTCCAATTAAAGTAAATGATGGAAGCTTTAATTGAATTGTTCTTGCACTCGGTCCCGAATCGACTACTATATCTAGTCTAAATTCTTCCATTGCCGGATATAAATATTCTTCAACAACTGGATTTAGTCTGTGAATTTCATCTATAAATAAAATGTCACCATCCTGCAACTCAGTTAATATTCCTGCTAAGTCACCAGGTTTGTCAAGCACAGGTCCGGAAGTTGACTTGAGATGAGAATTCATTTCCTTCGAAATAATATTTGCTAAAGTTGTTTTACCGAGACCGGGAGGACCGGTTAATAAAACATGATCAAGAGTTTCTTTTCTTTTTTGAGCAGCAGCAATAAAAATTTTTAAATTATTGACTATTGATTGTTGACCTACAAATTCAGTTAAAGAAGTTGGCCTTAACGCAGAATCGAATTCTACATCTGCGGGCATTTTTTCAGATGAAATTATTTTGTCTTCACGATCTTTTTTCATTTATTAAGTAAGATTTTTCCAAAGTTGTGAAACTAAATTATCGATTCCTTCACGTATTGCAGAGGAAATAAAATGAACTTTCATTGCTTTCGGAAATTTTATTTTCTTTAATTTAGATTTTTCTTTTTCATCAAGAAGATCAATCTTTGTAATCGCAATCATACTTAACTTAGTTGAAATATCTTTTTTAAAGAGAACCAACTCCCTTTTTAAAATATTATAATCATGTAAAATATCTGGTGAAGTTGAATCGAGTAGGTATAAAAGTATTTTTGTACGTTCTATGTGTCTTAGAAATTGAATTCCCAATCCTTTTCCAAGATGAGCGCCCTCAATTAATCCGGGAATATCTGCAACAACAAAACTTGCATTTTCTTTGAAGTAAACTATTCCCAAATTTGGGACCAGCGTTGTGAATGGATAACTTCCAATTTTCGGTCTGGCATGGGAAATTGTAGAAATTAATGTTGATTTTCCAGCATTTGGTAATCCTACTAATCCTACATCGGCTAATAATTTTAATTCAAGTTCAAGATTTAATTCAAAACCTTTAGTACCTGGTGTACATATTCTTGGTGCACGATTACTTGGAGTTGCAAATTCAGAATTTCCTCTTCCTCCCCTTCCACCTTCTGCAATAATTATTTCATCACCATCAACAATAAGGTCAGTAATCAAATCCTTTGTTTCAAAATTTCTAATAATAGTACCGCATGGAACTTCAATAGTTATTGAATGAGCAGATTTTCCTTCTTTATTTGAACCTTCACCTTGATTTCCATTTTTGGCAATATATTTTCGTTTGTATTTAAAATCCAAAAGTGTTGAGAGTTGTTTATTTGCTCGGATGAAAACATCACCACCTTTGCCTCCATTCCCACCATCGGGTCCCCCTTTTGGAATAAATTTTTCTCGACGCCAATGAATTATTCCATTGCCTCCATCTCCGGAACGAATAAATATTTTTGCTGAATCAATAAACATAATTAGTTTAAGTTATGGAAAAGTTAGAACAGAATTAAACACTGCGTAAAAGAATGTATCGGTCTTTTAGCGTTGTATAAAATTTTATAGAAATCGGTAGATTTACATCAATATTACTTTCCTCAAAATAAGATTGAATTATTGAATCTGCAGATTGCACATCAATTGAATCTAAAACATCAACAATAAAACTATCGCACTCATGTTCATTGCCATCGAATAACAACCCGATAATTTGTGATTTTTCTTGTAAAGTAAAAATTGGTGGTAGTGGTTGTGAAGTTGGATAAACTTCTTCTGTTTTATAATTTTCAGTTAGAAGATCTATTTCTTCTTCGGGCTTAGAATTTATTTCTTGAAATTGAACAGCTGGCTCTTCTTTTTGAATAATTATTTTCACTTCTTCCTCTTTTTCTTCTTTAAAAATTTCAGGATGAGCAATGAAATCATTATTCCCGGTTTTTATTCTTTCAATTATTGTTGCCAGTTGTGGAAGAGAAATTTCTCTTAATCCATTTTCTCTTTCACTCGATAAACGAGTTGCAATTGTCGTCATGCCTTTATCTTCGAAATACAAAATAGGAGCCTTTGTTGGAATTTTTATTTCTTCGATATTTTCATTATTTGAATAACTGATTAATTTAAATATTGGTTGAAATACTTTTGCAAGTTCAGTACTTGTGTGTCCCGATAAAACTTCAATATCAACTTTTTTGAGAAGTTGAGTCAGCTCTTCGAAACCTAATTGATAATTTGGATCTTTATTTTCAAAATATTGTTTTATAATTATTGAATAATAATTATAGTCATTACAATATTGAAAGTGATCATCAACTTCATTTGATGAGAGAAATTGACTTTTCTGCAAAAGAAATTCTTTTAATGTCCATTGAGGTCGAACTAAATAATTAAAAGAAAAATTTAATCCCTGTTCTAAAATTGAATAAAATTCTTCTTTCGAAAATTGATAATTATGAAGTAACAATAAATCAATTTGATTTTGGAGTGCAATTACATCTTGATTATTATAGGCTAATTGAGGCGATCGTAAAACGTTTTCTTTTTCTTTGTTTACTTCACTTTTTGCGCGTGCTCTAAAATATACTTTAATACATTGAGGAATATTTGACTCAAGAATAACCCTTAATACAATTGACTCATTCGAATCAATTGTATTTATCCTAATTTTTTCTTGTAGAAAATTTATCTGCTCTTCAAACATGCTATAAATTATTAGTAATTTTTTATGATTGCAATAGAAGTTAATAGAAACAATATAATTATTAACTTGTTTAATCTTATAAAAGTATTGATTTAATTGATTAAAAACCACATAAAAATTTATTCAATAAACACTTGACTTTTCTGCATTCCCATTGTAAATTAATAATAACGAGTTAGTAGTTTGGTTTTAATAATTCACTTTAATCATTAACTAAATAAACAGGAGGCTTTATGCCAGGAATGTCAAAATCCGCTGTAATCAACCACTTCGCAACAAAATTCGATATGAAAAAAAGAGCTGTTGCAGCTTTTTTTGAAGAGTTATCCGAATTAGCTTACCGTGAAGCACCAAACCAATTCTCAGTTCCAGGTCTTGGTAAAATTGTGCTTGTACAACGTAATGCTCGCATGGGAAGAAATCCAAAAACAGGAGAATCAATATCGATTCCTGCGAAAAAAGTTGTAAAGTTTAAAGTTTCAAAAGTTGCAAAAGAAGCAATTCTTTCAAGAGTTCCTTCTTTCTAAGTAATACGCTTTTTTTGTTATAATAAAATCCATGTGTCAATACGGCGCATGGATTTTTTATTTATATTGTAATATTATAAATGAGTTTAAATTTTTCAAACATTATTAATAAATAAAAAGGGATCAAATTGGCAACTCCACATTTAATGATTCACATTGTTCCAGACAAATGCGATTTTTGTGGATGCTGCGTTGGTGTTTGCCCTGAAGATGCAATTGAATTGAAGGAATCCGAAATTGCAATTATTGAAGAAAGATGTACAAATTGTAAAAAATGCGTTTGGGCTTGCCCGTGGGATGTAATTGAATTTCATCGAGATGGAATTAACACACTTCCAAAAAAATTATTTGCAATTGATGAAAACCAATTTTCAAAATCACTTTCCAAATGAAATCTGAATACGACATAATTGTAGTTGGAGCTGGTCCTGCGGGATCTACTGCAGCACGATACGCAGCACAAAAAGGTGCTTCAGTTTTACTTCTTGAAAAAGATCGCGATGTCGGTTATCCTGTTCGTTGTGGTGAAGCAGTGAGTCACGAAGGTGTTGCACAATTTATTGAACCCGATCCAAAGTGGATTGCCGGCACAATTACTAAAATGAAATTCATTTCTCCTTCCAACACAAGTGTTACGATGCCAATAGATTCAAACATTGGATATGTTTTGGAGCGACGGATTTTTGATTATGAACTTGCAAAAATTGCTGCAACCAACGGAGCTGAAGTTGTTACGAAAGCATATGTTTATGATTTAATCAAAAATGAAAATGGTGAAGCAGTTGGAGTAAAAGCTCTTATCAAAGATGAAAAAGTTGAAATCAAATGTAAAGTTGTAATTGCTGCAGATGGTGTTGAATCGCGTGTTGGTAAGTGGGCAGGGATTGATACAACTTGTCACATCCGCGATATGGAAAGTTGCGCACAAGTTACTGTCTCTGGATTAAATTTTGAAGAAGATACACTCGATCTTTATTTCGGTAAAAAAGTTTCTCCCGGTGGTTATTTATGGGTTTTTCCAAAAGGTAAAACTTCTGCAAATATTGGAGTTGGTGTTACTGTTGAAGAAGCAAAAAAGAAATCAGCAATTTTATATTTAAATGAATTCCTTGAAAAAAATTATCCAAACGCATCTATATTAACCAGAATTGCAGGCGGAGTTCCTTGTGCAAAACCAAATAAAGTGTTAGTTAAAAATAGAGTAATGTTAGTTGGAGATGCTGGTCACCAAGTCAATCCCATTTCTGGTGGTGGAATTATTTCAGGTATGATTGGTGGAATGCTTGCCGCAGAAGTTGCAGCTGATTCAATTAAAAACCAAAACCTAAAACAATTATCAGAATATGAAACAAAATTTCATTCAAGACTCGGTTGGCGGCACGAAGTTTTCGCATCAATTAAAAATGCAATTTGGGGAATTTCTGATGAAACATTCGATTCGCTTACGCTTTCAACTCTTGAACTTCCAATGGAGAAACGTACTCTTGCTGCAATTTTTAGAAAAGCTTTGTGGAATAAACCCTCAATGGTATTAGAGGTGGCAAAAGTATTTTTAAAATAATTTAATTGTTGAAATGATTCTATCTTCAAATGTAGAAAATTACTTCCTCTCAAAATCAGGAATGAAACTGATTTATCCACCAACCGAAAAAATTTCTTTAATTCAAGTTAAAAATTTCTCAGAACTTGGAAAACTAACCGCGCTAAGATTACTTGAATGGGTTTCTAAAAATCCCAAAGGAGTAGTTTCATTACCGACAGGAAAAACTCCTGAATATTTTATTAAATGGGTTGATTACTTTCTAAAAAATTGGAAAACTGAAAGAGTTCAAAAAATATTAAGTGCAGTTAATTTTCCCTCGAAAGCTCAACCAAATTTATCGGGATTACAATTTGTTCAAATAGATGAATTTTATCCGATTAACCCAAGTCAACATAACAGCTTTCATTACTATATAAATAAATATTATTTATCAAATTGGGGTATTCAAAAAAATAAATCACTACTGATTAATTCAAATGGAATTGGAACAGCATCGAATCTTCCGATTGATAAAATATTTTTAGATAACAACGTTGACTTATCCCTTCGAACAAGATGGCCAAGTAACAGAATTGAAAGATTACAAAAAGAGACTATTCAAATTATAGATCAGTTTTGTACTGAATATGAAAATAAAATTAGAGAAAAAGGTGGCATCGGATTTTTTCTCGGTGGAATTGGTCCCGATGGACATATTTGTTTTAATGTAAAAGGAAGCGATCTACATTCGACAACACGCTTAACAAATACTAATTACGAAACTCAAGCCGCTTCTTCTACAGATTTAGGAGGAATAGAAATTTCAAGAAATCGACTTGTGATAACGATTGGTTTGGAAACCATTACTTATAACAAAAATATTACTGCCATAATTATTGCAACAGGCGAGTCAAAATCTAATATTGTGAGAGATTCGATTCAAAAAGCTGCTTCAAATAATTACCCTGCTTCTGCGCTTCATAAAATTCCAAATGCAAGATTTTATTTAACAAATGGTGCTTCAATAAGATTAACAGAAAGAAGATTCCATTCAGTTAAAAAAGAAAATCCTTTGTCCGAAGATTCACTTGAACGTGCTATTATTAATTTAAGTATTGAAAAAAATAAACCTTTAATTGAATTAACAAATAATGATTTTGATTCAAACAGGTTAGCAAGGTACGTTTTAGAACAGAGCAGTAAAAATCATCGAAATATTTGTAACAAAGTTTATCAAAATATAATTACTCATCTCGAAGAAGGAATGCAACAACTTACCAATCAAGTAATTCTTCACACAGCACCACATCACGATGACATTATGCTTGGTTACTTACCTTACATAACTCATCTGGTTCGTGAGCCATCAAATAAACATCACTTTACAACTTTGACAAGTGGGTTTACTGCCGTTACAAATTCTTATTTTGTAGAATTATTAAATAATCTTAAATCATATTTAAATTCAAAGGAATGTAAAAATAAATTTCAAACTAATTATTTCAATCATAAAAATATTGGATGGCGAGATTTTGAAGCCAATCAATATTTATTTGGAATTGCTGAACATAGTAAAACAATTAGAAGTGAAGCTACTTCGGACAGATTATTGAGATATATTATTGAAATTTATAAAATCAAAGATTTTTCAAAATTATCACAAAAAATTGAAAGCTTATTAAAATATTTTGAAAAACAATATCCCGGACAAAAAGATATTATTTCAATTCAAAAATTGAAAGGTATGATCCGAGAATGGGAAGAAGAATTAGTTTGGGCATTTTATGGTTTCAATTCAAAGGATGTATCTCACTTACGATTGGGATTTTATCAGGGAGATATATTTAATGAGAATCCAAAAATTAAAAGAGATGTAATTCCAATTTTAAATTTACTACGAAAATTAAAACCGACGATTGTTACACTTGCATTAGATCCTGAAGGGAGCGGTCCTGATACACATTATAAAGTTCTTCAGGCAACAACTGAAGCTATAAAATTATATGAAAAAGAAACTGGTAAAAAAGATTTAGTTATTTGGGGTTATCGGAATGTCTGGAATAGATTTCACCCAAGTGATGCTAATTTATATGTACCGGTAAGTTTAAACTCAATGGCAATAATGGAAAATGTATTTCATTATTGTTATGGTTCTCAACGAACTGCGAGTTTCCCTTCTTACGAATACGATGGACCATTTTCAAGATTAGCTCAAAAAATTTATGCAGATCAGTTTGAAGCAATTAGAACTTGCCTTGGAAAAGAATTTTTTGTTACTCATACTCATCCACGAGTAAGAGCTGCATTTGGATTGGCTTATCTTAAAAAACTTTCCTTAGATGAACTTTATAAATATTCAGCTGACTTAAAAAAATTGACTGAACTTTAATTATAGATATTGTTGGAGCTGACTGAAAGTTTTATTATAATTCTCCCACTTAAATGAAAAAACAAGTAAACTTTTTTAAATGGCTTTTAGTTTTCGCAGGGGTAATTTCTCTTCCTTTTCTACTCAGAAAAAAGAAAAAGAAAAAAGAGGAACTTAAAAAAAATATCCGCTACGATAACTCTGATTATTTACAACCTTAAAAAAATAAATAATTTTTAAAGCTGCTCGACCTTAACCATGTTTGTACTTCCACGTTTGAGAAGTGGAATACCGGCAGTTATTACAACTTTATCTCCCTTTGACACAAATTTTTGCTTCAGCAATAACTCAATAATTTTATCCAAAGTTTTATCAGTATCCTTAATTTTATTTATACTAATTGATCGAACTCCCCAATATAAATTCAATCGTTTCATTATTTTTTCTCGATCAGTAATTGCAATTATTTTTATTGATGGACGATAGCGGGAAATAATACAAGCCGTGTCTCCAGAATATGTTACAACAACAATTGCACTTGCTCCAATTTGCTTTGCTAAAATACAAGCTGATTTTCCAATTGCTTTTGATTTTGAAAATTCGCTTTCAATTAAATGATCATCCAAATTATATTTTTCTGTTAAAACTTTTTCTGCTCTCCGAACTACCGATTCCATAATTTTTATAGTTTCAATTGGAAATTTTCCAACAGAAGTTTCGCCACTTAACATAACAGCATCGGCACCATCAAGCACTGCATTTGCTACATCATTTGCTTCTGCGCGTGTTGGTCGTGGATTTTCTATCATTGATTCGAGCATTTGAGTCGCAATAATTACAGGCTTTCCAGCTTCATTAGCTTTTTTACAAATCATTTTTTGCGCAATTGGTACTTCTTGCAATTCACATTCAACTCCTAAATCACCACGTGCAACCATAATTCCATCTGCTTCTTTTATTATTTCATCAATATTTTTAAGCGCTTCGATCTTTTCAATCTTGGCAATTATTGGAAGTTTTCTCCCTTTATCAATTTTGGAAACAATAAACTTTTTTAATTGTCGAATATCTTCTGCTGTTCGAACAAATGAAAGTGCTACGTAATCAACATCATTCTGAATACCAAATTCCAAATCCTTTAAATCTTTTTCTGTAAATACCGGAACATTTAATTTAACTCCGGGAAGATTAATTCCTTTTCTTTCTTTTAAAATACCACCATGAATTACTTCTGTAATTACATCTTTCTCAGTGCAACCAATAACTTTAAATTGCAATAAGCCATCATCCATTAAAATATTATCACCAACTTCAACTTCTTTAGCAAGATTTTTGTAGGAAGTTGACACAATTTTTTCATTTCCGAGAACATCGCTGGGAGTAAGTACAAATTTATCTCCCGCTTTTAGTTCAACAGTTTTATTTTCCAATAATCCTGTTCTTATTTTTGGACCTTGTAAATCCTGCATGATTGCAATTGGTTCGCCAACAATCTTTGCCGCATTTCTAATTTTTTTTATTAAACTGAGTTGTCCTTTGTGAGAACCATGAGAAAAATTTAATCGTGCAATATCCATTCCAGATTCACACATTTTAATTATTATTTCTTCAGTTGAAGTAGCAGGACCAAGCGTGCAAACAATTTTTGTTTTGCCGTAAATTCTCATTGGAACATTTTGAATTTCTTTATTTTTTTTTCGGTTGATAAACATTTTTATATTTCGCCTCTTTCTCGATTGTGGCTTTGTTCATTGTTGTAGTTTTGTATTTTCCATTTAACCACATCAAAACTTGATCATTATAATGGTCACTCAACGGTTGTCCGGATTGTCCGGTTGTTATTATTGTTTGCAATTTATCCATATTTCCAAAATCAATTACTCTCCTCATTGAAGGTCCTAAATTCATCTCGTATGGATGATTAAAAGAATATTCACCATTATTTACAGTTGTTCCATCGCCACTAATTGAATAAGGACCAACATTAAATAAAATTCCAAATGGTGGCTCTCCGCCTATTGGATGTTTAAATGTTAAAGTATGAAGTTTTCCCCATTGCCACATTTTAATATCGGAACCAAGTTTTTTTTCTAAATATGAAATTGCGTCATTCATACTTTTTTTAATAATATCATTTTTAGTTTCAACTTCATCTGTATTAACATTATCAAACCATTCTGAGTTTTCTTTTTCTAAAAGATTAATTAATACTCGAAGTGGAATATTTGCAAGATGCTGATATCCTTCGAGCAAGTTATCTCCAATTTCATCGTGCAAAGTATTTTTTATGAGATAATTAAAAAATACCGCATAGATAGAAGGTGTAACATTTGTTGCTTGAATTTCGAAATTCCAATTTTTAAGATAATTTAAAACTTCTTGTAAATGTATTTCAACTGTTTCCCCTTCGTACGCTAGTAGAATATGTTTTGTTAAATCTTTTGCAAAATAAGAATACTGATCATTTTGAATTTTCTGAAGAAGATCCGGTGAAACTTTTTCATTTCCCCCTAACATTTCTGCAATACGTTGAATACGGGATGGTGGTTCCCATAAATTTGAAATATGATATTGAAAGTTTCTTGCAGTTGTTTTATTATTTGCTGAAGCAATATAATTTTGACTTGGATTGTAAATCGAAGGAAGTTCTTCAAAAGGAACATATCCTTTCCAGTCATTTGAAGTTGTATTTCCATTAACCGGTAGCGTTGGATTATTTTGTGAACGAATTGGAATATTCCCACCCAATTGAAATCCAATATTTCCTTTTGCATCAGCATAAATAAAATTCTGTGCAGGAACTTTGAAATTTTTTACTGCAGCTCTGAAACTTTCCCAATCTGTTGCACGAGATAGTTGATCGATTGTATGAATTTCTGTTGTAACATCATTAGCCGACCATCTAAACGCAATTGGTGGAGCTTTTTCATTTTTTAATATTGGATGAATGTCATTAATTATTGGTCCATGATATGATAGACGATAATTCAACGAAACAAATCCTGAATCTTTTACAAAAATGGAATCATTTACAAATTTATATGGAATTAACTTTCCATTGCTGAAATAATTTTTTTTAGTTGAATCTTCTTCTTCAATATAAAAATCAGTGTCATCCAACATTACATTTGTTAATCCCCATGCAATTGATTTATTATTTCCAATTATTACAAGTGGAACTCCGGGTAACGACATTCCATGTAAATTAATTTCATTACTAACGAGATGAACCTCATACCATTTTGCCGGCGAAGCCAATGCAAGATGAGGATCGCTTGCTAATAATGCATGTCCGGTTGTTGACTTTGCAGCAGAAACTGCAAATGAATTACTTCCAATATGCATTCCAGAAGTTCCCATAAATTTTCTTCGGGATTTATCAATATTAACTAAATCAGTTAGCGCAAGAATTGAATTTTTATAATCAGTGGAAGAAATATTTGTTGCAAACGGAATTGTTACAGGAGCGTTCTCAGGATAAGTTGGAAAAATTTCTTTTGCTTTTTCTAAACCAATACGATTTATAATTTCGCCTAAAGTTACATCAACGTGCCAACTAATATTCAATTCGAAAGCCATTAATCGAGAAATCATCAAAGTGTGAAAGGGTTCCCAATTTTCAGGTGAGTAATCTAACAAGTCAAATTCAATCGGATATTTTCCTTTATGTTCTTTTATAAATGCATTCACTCCATCTGCATAATATTGGAGTAAAAATTTATCTTCCTTTGAAAGTGTTTGATCAATTTTTTTCGCAATACTTTTTATCCCCATCACTCTTAATTGTCTGTCGTAACTAATTGTAGATGCGCCAAAAATTTCTGATAATCTTCCTTCGCCGGCTCTTCGAATTAAATCCATTTGCCACAATCGTTCCTGTGCGTGAATATAACCTTGAACAAAAAGTAAATCGGACTGATTTTTTGCATAAATATGAGGAACTGCATATTTATCATAAAAAACTGAGACTTCGCTTTTCAAGCCATCAATTTTTACATTTTCATTATAATCGGGTAAAGATTTTACAACCAAATATCTTAAAATAAAAAATGTGCCGAGAAGAATAATTACAACTGAAATAATAATACTAAATATTGTTTTTGATTTTTTTGCCATTTTTAATTTATAGTCGGTAGATTCCACTCAATTTTAAGGCGATCATATTCCGCAATTGGTAGCTGAATAATTCGTGGATTTTTTTCTGGATTTAGCCAAGTAATAATAAATTTTAATTTTTTTTCAGTCATTGCAGTGCACCCAATCGTAGTAGATTCATCTTTACCAAAGCAATGTAAGAAAATACAACTTCCCTTTCCTGCTACATTTTCTTTATTATGTTTTACTGCAATTCCATATTTATAATCTGAATCCTGAAATTTCATTTTTTCTGCTGAGTTCCAATCTTTTTCAACTTCTCTTTCACTTACTAGTTGATTGTAAAACATGGACGAAGTATCATCAACGCATCTCATAAACTTATCAGAAAATGAATATGGAATTTTTATACCAATTGGAGGAATCGGATCGTAACCAAATGCCGTTCCAAATTCAAAAATACCTGCAGGTGATTTTTTATCACCTTCTACTTTTTGAATTCCATTTTGTTTTTCATGTAAACCAATTCCCCATGCAAATCCCTTCGATCCAATTTTTACTTTATATGGATCAAATATTAAATTCCATTTATTATTTTCTTTTTCAAAAATATATAAATCGCAAATTGTCGAAGACCAGTTCTTCGAGATGACAAGTATAAGTTGATTAGTCTTTTCCAATTGTGAAAAAAGATTATCTGAATGTAAAAATAAAATCAACAATAAATAAAGAGAGGTTTTTTTCATGTTTCTAATTATATTGAAACCGAAAATCCGGAACGTAGCGCAGCCCGGTAGCGCACTTGCTTGGGGTGCAAGGGGTCGCGGGTTCAAATCCCGTCGTTCCGACAATAAAAAATTTTATGGGGTTTTGTTTCTCGGTATACAATCGCAAACTTATAATAACTTTGTACGGATTGTTTGTAATAAGTTTTTAATCGCTTCAATATCTTCTGAAAAATTTATTGGCAATGATTCAGATTTTTGTTGCTGCTGAATTTGCGAACCTTGTTCACCATTTATTTGAACTGCATCAAACATATCTGTTTGTTTGCCAGATTCAGTTTCATTATTCCAACTTAAAAGAATTTGCCTCGCCCCTTCAATTGTATATTTTTTCTCTTTTAATAAATCTTTAATAAATAAAATTAATTTAATATCTTTACTTGTGTAAACTCTATTTCCGGCTCTGTTCTTTGCTGGATTCAATTGTTCAAATTCAGTTTCCCAGTATCGAAGTACATATTGCTCTAACTCTGTAATTTTACTTACTTCGCTTATTGAGTAATAAAGCTTCTTTATACCGTTTGCTTTCTGCATTTGACAATGAAATTATAAAAAACGTAACTCAATTGCAAATAATAAAGTTAAACTAGTTTACTTAATTAAAATATTGAGTTGTTGAGTATAACTGCTTTGGATGAAAATATTGCTTTTTAAAGTAGAAATTCAGTAAAAGATTAACGATTATTATAGGAAAGAAAAAAATATGCCAGTAACAATTATTGTCGGAACACAGTGGGGCGATGAAGGAAAAGGAAAAATTGTCGACCAAATTAGTAAAAATATAAATATCGTAGCGCGATATCAGGGTGGCGCAAATGCCGGGCACACAATTATTGTAGATGAAAAGGAAGTTGTGCTTCATTTAATTCCATCTGGAATTTTTCATCCTCATGTAACTTGTGTTATTGGAAATGGAGTTGTATTAGATCCCGTTGCATTGATGGAAGAAATTAAAATGATAGAATCTTTAGGTGTTAAAATTGGAAACCGACTTCGAATTAGCCACAATGCACATTTGATAATGCCATATCATAAACTTTTAGATTCACTTCGGGAACAGAGTTCAACAAAAATTGGTACAACTGGTCGCGGCATTGGACCGGCTTATATCGATAAATATATGCGAACGGGGATTCGTGTTGTTGATCTACTTGATAGAAATACTTTAAGAGAAAAATTAATTTCGAATCTCGAAGAAAAAAATAAATTACTAAAAAATATTTATTCTACTAAAGAACTTGATGTTGAAGAAATTATTCGAACATATCAGGATTTCGATAAAAAAATAGATTCGTATGTAACTGATACTTCCCAATTTTTAAATAATGAACTTCGCAAAGGAAAAAAAGTTTTAGCCGAAGGAGCTCAAGGTTCACTTCTTGATGTTGACCATGGCACATATCCCTTTGTAACTTCTTCAAATCCAACAAGTGGTGGTGCATGCACAGGTCTTGGAATTCCACCAACAAGTGTTACAAAAATAATTGGAATCGTCAAAGCATATTCAACTCGTGTTGGGAACGGACCATTTCCGACAGAATTAGAAAATAAAATTGGAGAAAAATTAAGATCAATTGGTCATGAATTTGGTGCGACAACTGGAAGACCGAGAAGATGCGGTTGGCTCGATATTTTTAGTTTAAATTATTCTCTTAAAATAAACGGTGTGGATGAAATTGCATTAACAAAATTAGATGTACTTAGTTCTTTTGAAGAAATTTTAATTTGTACCGGATACAAAGTTAATGGTAAAATGATTGCTAATTTCCCAACCGATATTCGGACATTAGATAATGCAAAACCAATTTTTACTTCTTTTAAAGGATGGCGAGATGACATTACCGGAATTAAAAAGTTTATTTTACTTCCAAAAGAATGTCGAAAATATATTCGTGCAATTGAAAAATTAACAAACACAAAAATTACTTTTGTCTCAGTTGGTCCCCGAAGAAGTCAAACTATAATCAGAAAATAAAATGACCATTAGTGAACAAAGTCCTCGTTCAACTAAACTAAAATTATTTTTATTGATAATTGCTTTTTTAATTATCATACCAACTTTTTTTTACACTCATAATTTAACTGTTCAACTTCAGGAAAGAGAAAAATATTTTGCAGATTTATATGCGAAGTCGATGTCCTACATTGCTGGAAGCAATGCAACCGGCGGTGATTATAGTTTTATTTTTAATGAACTAATCAGAAATATTAACTTCCCGATTATTGAAACTGATTCAACAAATAAAATAATAAAGGGTTTTCGGAATTTTGAATTTGATTCTCAAATATCCGAAGAAGATAAATTGGATTTATTAATTGAAGAAATTGATTTAATGGATCAGCTTCATCCACCAATTGCAGTTAAATTTAACAACACAATTACATTAAGCAACATTCATTACGGCGAATCGAAATTAATTTCGCAACTTAGAATTTTACCGTTAATAGAATTAATTGCCGGCATCATGTTTATTCTCATCGGTTATATTTCATTCAGCTACATTAAAAAAATGGAACACGGAAATATTTGGATTGGGATGTCGCGAGAAACTGCACATCAACTTGGCACTCCACTTTCAAGTTTACTTGGGTGGATTGAAATTCTAAAAGAAAAAATATCGAAAGAAAATATTTCTAATTCTGATTTACAAAATACAATTGGGAGTATGGAGAATGACCTCGTGCATTTAACAAAAATTGCTGATCGTTTCCAAAAAATCGGATCCAAGCCAGTTCTTATTTCTTCATCTCCAACTGAAGTTATTGAGCAAGTAATTCTTTATTTCGAACAGAGATTAAATTCATCACTCGCTGTTAAATCAAGAATTCAATTTCACATACTTGGCGATTTGAAATGCAGAGCAATTTTGAATAAAGAACTTTTTGAATGGGTTATTGAAAATTTAATTAAAAACGCAATTGATGCTATTGCACAAGATGAAGGAAGTATTTCCTTCACACTTACTGAAAAAGATAAATTAGTTTATGTTGATGTAAAAGATAGCGGACACGGAATTAGCGGTTCATTTAAAAAAGATATTTTCCGTCCGGGATTTACTACAAAATCAAGAGGATGGGGATTAGGTTTAAGTTTAGCTAAAAGAATTATAGAAATTTATCACAATGGGAAATTATTTGTTAAAGAAAGTTCCGCGCTAAAAGGTACTACTTTTAGAATTATTCTTTCTCGCGGATAATTAATTATTTTCTTTGAATAATCCCCAAGCAATTAATCCACCAATAATTGTAAATGGTGTTATAATAAAAACATAAAATATTGATCCGAGTATAAAAGAAGGAAGGGCAAATAACAATGTCATTCTTTCGTTTCTGGCTTCAATTATTATATCGTAAAAGAATGGTGGCAACTCAACTTGTCCCAATGGAATAAGTTGCATCATAATATCCAAAGCAAGATTTCCAAAAATAAGTTGAATTAAAACGGAAAGAAATGACGAAGCGACTGCACCAAAAATTCCGGTAAAAATTCCAACTTGAAGACAATTATCTTTAGTAAATAAAAGTTCAGTTTGTTTTATTTCTTGTTTGAATAAATAAACTGCCAACACACTTCCGGCGATTGTACCAATACAACAAAATGCATTTATAAAATTAAGTCCGGGGATATTCCAAATTCCGGCAATAACCAATCCACCATAAAGTGATGAAGTATAAATTTGTCTTTTTGAATTCATAATATTATTTTTCTAAAATCTTCTTCAAGAAATTTCCTGTATATGATTTTGAATTTAATGATACTTCTTCTGGAGTTCCAGTCGCTACAATATATCCACCATTTTCACCACCGCCAGGACCGAGATCAATTATATAATCAGCACACTTTATAATATCTAAATTATGTTCAATAATTACGACGGAGTGTTTTTTTTCAATAAGTTGAATGAAACATTTTTGAAGTGTAGCAATATCATCAAAATGTAATCCGGTTGTTGGTTCGTCAAAAATAAAAAGTGTCGGACCAGTATGTTCGGTCGAAAGAAATGAAGCGAGCTTCATCCTTTGCGCTTCACCACCGGATAATGTTATTGCAGATTGTCCCAATCGAATATAGCCGAGACCAACTTGTTGCAAAACTTTTAATTTCTGTGCAATTCTTGATGACTCTTTATATTTTCCAAAAAACTCAACTGAATCATCCACAGTTAAGTGGAGAATATCTTTTACATTTTTACCGTTCCAATAAACTTCCAATGCATCTTTTTTATATCTGCTTCCTTTACAAACATCGCATTGTAAATAAAGGTCAGCCATAAATTGCATTTCAATTTTTTGATAACCATCTCCTTCGCAAGCGTCGCATCTTCCTCCTGGAACGTTAAAAGAAAAATATCCCGGATGATATCCATTTCTTTTTGCTAATGAAGTGTGTGCAAATAAATTTCTAATTTCGTCGAATACTTTTATATACGTAATTGGATTTGATCGTGGTGTTCGTCCAATTGGAGATTGATCAACTAATTCGATCGCGGAAATAAATTCACTTCCTATAATTGCTTTAACTTTCCCGGCGCGTTCTTTGTAGCCACCTAATCGTTTTTTTAAATTTATAAATAGAATTTGTTCGGCGAGCGTACTTTTTCCGGATCCACTTACGCCCGTAATACAAACAATTATATTCAATGGAATGTCAAGTGTTACTGATTTTAAATTATTTTCCGTTGCTTCAATAATTTTAATCGACTTTCCGTTTGGTTTTTTTCTTTTATTTGGAATTGGAATTTTTAATTTATTAGAAAGATATTTTCCAGTTAAAGAATTTTTCGAATTCATTATTTCTTTTGGCGAACCAGCTGCAACAACTTCCCCACCGAGTTCACCAGCTTTTGGACCGAGATCAATTATATAATCTGAATTCATCATCATACTGGAATCATGTTCAACTACAATTACAGTATTCCCTAAATCTCGCAACTTGTTAAGAATTTTAATTAATCTGTCATTATCAATTGGATGCAATCCGATGCTTGGTTCATCAAGAACATAAATTGAACCCACCAACGATGAACCGATTGAAGTTGCTAAATTAATTCTTTGTGATTCTCCGCCGGAAAGTGTCATTGACAAACGGTTTAAAGTTATATATCCAACTCCAACATCAATTAAAAATCGAAGTCGTTTTGTAATTTCTTCTAATATTCTTCTTCCGATTGTTTTGTCATATTGCGACAATGTTAGATTTGAAAAAAATTCGTCAGCATCGTCGATCGTCATTCCAACAACATCACCAATTTGTTTTCCACCAACTTTAATATTTAAAGTTTCTTTACTTAATCTGTATCCATGACACTCATCGCAAATTGTATAACCGCGATATCGACTTAATAAAACACGAACTTGAATTTTGTAATTTTTTTTCTCAAGCCAACTAAAAAATGGAAATATTCCAATAAATTTTTTCCCAAATCCATAATACACAATTTGTAATTCTCTCGGAGTTAAATCTTTAAAAGGAACATTTAATCTTATATTTGCTTCTTCTGAAATCGAAATTAAATCTATTAAATAATCACTATATCCCGGAGTTGACCATGTTGCAATTGCATTTGCGATTAGCGTTTTTGTTTTATCTGGAATTACTAGTTCTAAATCAACGCCAATCGAACGACCAAATCCCTGACATTTATTACAAGCGCCAATTGGATTATTAAATGAAAACATCTGCGGAGTTGGTTCCGGAAAACGAATTCCATCTTTTGCGCATTCGAAAAACTGATTAAATAAATAGACTTCATTTGATTCAGAATTAAATAATTGAAGATTTCCTCTTCCAACTTCAAATGCTTGCTGTAATGAATCAACAACTCTCGAATCAATTTTTTCATTTATTTTAAGATTGAATCGATCAATTAGAACTTTGATTTCTCTTTTCTCAACTTTAGGAATTTTTTCTTCATTTACATTTATAACTTTCCCTTTAATTAATAAACGGAAGTAACCCTGACTTTTTAATAAAGCAATTTCATTTTCAATTGTTTTTTCGTGATGTTCAGGAAATGGAGAAGTAATAAAATATTTACCTTCACTTAAATTTCTTATTTTTTCAAAAACCGATTGGACAGAATCTTTTACAACTTGCGTTTTACAAACTGGGCAAATTGTTTTACCAATTCTAGCGTAAAGTAATCTTAAGTAGTCATAAATTTCTGTAGTTGTAGCAACAGTTGATCTTGGATTTCTGGAAGTTGTTTTTTGTTCAATCGCAATTGCCGGACTCATTCCCTGAATAAAATCAACATCGGGCTTATCCATTCTTTCTAAAAATTGACGCGCATATGCAGATAAACTTTCTACATATCTTCTTTGTCCTTCTGCATAAATTGTATCGAACGCTAAACTTGATTTTCCCGAACCACTAACTCCGGTGATAACTGTAAATTTATTGCGCGGAATTTGTACTGATATATTTTTTAAATTATGAACACGAACGCCCTTCAAAACAATTGGCGGTTTTATAATTGGATTGTCGGTTAACTTTTTCTTCGAAACTCCCTGTCTGCTCACAAAAAAATATTTTACTAACTTATTTTAGAATCTGATAAAGTATATTCCCCTGATTTCCACTTGTTGAAGAAATTCCAAGAATGTAACTTAGAGTTGGCGCAATATCTGCTGGACTTGAATTAAATGGATAATCTCCTTTTTTAATTCCAACACCATAAAAAAGTACAGGAACATGAGAATCATAATCCCATGGTTCGCCATGATTTGCTCCTTCAGAAAAATCTTTAGTTAAAATCGCCTTACCTACTTGTTTAGATGGTTTATAAGTTCCAACATAATTTGGTGAGAGTTGAAAAAATAAATCTCCACTTCTCGTTGGATAAAAAGAATTAATTGCTTGCTTTCCAATATTTGTTGAAACTGCTCCCTCTTGTAACTGCTCCGAAGAATAAACTGCTGCAATCCCTTCAAAAGTTAAAAGTGTGTCTGATATAATTTTAGCAGCATCCTCAATTTTAATTTCATGAGATTTTAATGCTTCTCTGTTCAGATAAATGTTATTCCCATTGATATTTGATAACCATTTCTGACTTGTAGGTAATTTTCCAAAGTTATCTATAAGTACATTTTCAACTGCAGAAATTAATACATCCCAAGGAACTCGTCCTGCATTTGCTAATGGTTTCTTTTCCAAAATAATTTCTGGAATAGGTGCAATTCCATGATCCGCTGAAAGTGAAATCAAAATATTACCAAGTCCAATTTTTTTATCAAGTACATTAAAAAATTCTTCAAGCTGCCTGTCTGTTCTTATTGTCATATCCATAACTTCGTGACTGTTCGGTCCGAATGTATGGCCGACATAATCATTACTTGAAAGTCCAACGCAAAGTAAATCTGTGATTTCATCTTCGCCTAATTTTTCTTCATTAATTAAATTCAATGTGAATTCAAATAAGGATTCATTTCCAAATGGTGAATTTATTATTTTTACATAACTATCAATTTTATGTGGAAAGGAGCGACTCATGTCTAATGCTATGCTTTCGCCAACAACATCATCATTTCCCATAAACTCATATTCTTTTTCAGGCAATAATTTCGTCCATCTCTTTCCAACAAACGAAGTTATTTTTCCACTACTATTAAAATTTGAAACCCATTTTGGAAGATTATTTAAATAATAAGTTGAAGTTGTGAAAACAGATTCCGCGTTCATAAAATATGCAGCATCTGCTAATTTTCCCCCCATTAATATTGCTGAACGATCTTTAAATGAAACAGAAAATACTTTGGATTTAAAATTGGATGAAAGTTTTAGTTCATCACCTACAGTAGTTCCATGAAAATTTCGAGGTGAACGAAACTTGACGCTTGAAATCCCTAAAATCGGATAAATTGTATCTTCAACACAATAGACTTTTTGTTTTGTAATATTATTAAACCATTCATTTGCAATAATACCATTTACATTTGCATACGAACCACTCATTAACACAGCATGTCCCGGTCCAGTTTCATTTGATGAATGTAAAAATTTTGAATTATTTAAATTTGCACCATTATCTAAAAATAATCTAAATCCCCTTTTGCCAAAATGCTTTTCGAATCGTTCTAAATATTCATACCGAAATTGATCGATACTTATGAATACAACTAATTTTGGTTTCGGTGATGAATTAATAAGACAAGTTGATAGAAATAAAAGTAAAAATATTTTTTTCATTGAGTTCTCTTTTTTGTATAAAATTTGTTTCGCAATATAATGCAAGTTTGATTATGGTATAAATAAAAAGATTTATAATTCTTGATTAATCAAATGCACTTCGGTATTTTTTGGGATGAGTTCTAAGGAAAAAGTCGATTTAAAGGGATTAACAATCAATAAACTAAAGCAATATATGAAATCCATAGATCAGCCACAATTTCGTGCTGAACAAGTTTTTAACTGGATTCACAAACACAGAGTTAATTCTTTTTCAGAAATGAAAAATGTACCAAACGATCTTCAAGTGATTTTTACTAAATCTGCAAAAATTGGAAACATAGAAATTTCAAAACATACAAATCAAAGTAACGATGGTACAATAAAATTTCTTTTTTCATTGTCAGATTCAACTTCGGTTGAAAGTGTTTTAATTCCACCTCGACCTGAAGCAGTTGATGTAAATACAAGATTGACTGTCTGTATATCAACACAAGTTGGTTGTCCACTTGATTGTAAATTTTGTGCAACTGGAACAATTAATTTTAATAGAAATTTAACAACAAGTGAAATTGTTGATCAAGTTATCCAACTTCAGAAAATTTCTAAAAAGCCAATTACAAATATTGTTTATATGGGAATGGGTGAGCCATTATTAAATTACGATAATGTGATGAGCTCAATTGAATTATTAACTGAACAAAAAGGAATGGGATTTGGTTCAAGTAGAATTACAATTTCAACTGCCGGTTTTGCAGATAGAATTAGACAAATGGGAGATGAAAATAGAAAAGTAAAACTTGCTCTTTCACTTCATTCGCTTGTTGATGAAGTTAGAGTACAAATTATGCCGATAACAAAAAAATTCTCGGTCAAAGAATTAATTGATTCACTTTTTTATTACCAATCAAAAACAAATAAGAGTTTAATGTTTGAATATATTTTATTTGAAAAAATAAATGATCGACTCGAAGATGCAGAGTTACTAACTAAAGTTTGCAAAAAATTAAAAGCAAGAGTAAATATTATTCCATTTCATTCGATTGATTTTACACATCCCGAAGGATTTGCTAAAACTCTAAAACCTTCATCTCCTGAAAGGGCTTTGGAATTTGTAACAAAATTAAAGCAAAATAAAGTTTTAGTATTTCAACGATTAAGCGCAGGAATTGATATTGATGCAGCTTGTGGACAGCTTGCATTTACACATTATCAGCAATAACTTTCAATTATGAAATTAATTTTATTTGGCGCTCCAGGAGTTGGAAAAGGTACGCAAGCAAAAATTTTAGCAACTCAATATAAAATTCGACACATTTCAACCGGCGATATTTTACGACAAGCAATAAAAGATGGCACACAATTAGGAATTAAAGCGCAGCGATTTATGGATGTTGGAAATTTAGTTCCCGACGAAGTTATAATTGGAGTTGTTCGTGAAGGATTGGCCAAACCAATTTATCAAAATGGATTTATTCTCGATGGATTCCCCAGAACTTTGCCACAAGCTGAAGATTTGGATAAAATATTTCGAACTCTGAATTTTAAGCTCCCTTTTGTATTAAATATTTATGTTGATGAATCGATTATAATTAGCAGATTGAGTGACAGATATAGTTGTAAAAATTGTTCAAAAGTTTTCAGCCATAAACTTGATGGAGTTACTATAAATGATAAATGTATTTCTTGTGGCGGAGATTTATTTCAACGGGAAGACGATAAACAGGAAGCTGTAACGCGAAGATTACAAGTTTATCGCGACTTAACTGAACCAGTAAAAAATTATTATCAAAAACAAAATTTACTTTACGATGTGGATGGAGATGGCGAAATTGCTGTTGTTCAGAAAAGAATAACTGAACTTTTAAATAAATTAATTTTTGATGAAAATAAATAAATTAGGTTCTCCAGAAAAACCACTAATTATTGCACATCGGGGATTTTCCGAAATTGCCCCAGAAAATTCGATGGCTGCATTCGAATCCGCAGCAAATGCAAAAGTTGATATGATCGAATGCGACGTTCGATTGAGCAAAGATAATAAATTCGTAATTCTTCACGATTCAAAATTAGATAGAACTACTAATGGAAAAGGTAATCTTCGAACAAAAACATTAAATGAAATTAAAACTTTAAATAATGGTGAATGGTTTTCAAATAAATTCAGAAATGAAAAATTAGTTACTTTAGAAAAACTTCTCAAGTGGCTACCAAAATCAATAATTTTAAATATAGAATTGAAGCCGGATGTTTTGAGTAGCTCCGAGGAATCAGCTGAAATTAAACTTGTTGAACTTTTAAATAAATTTGAAATGTCTGAAAGATGTATTGTAACTTCCTTTAATCATAAAAAAATAAAAACTATAAAAGAATTAAATTCTAAATTGACAACTGGAATAATTTTTAATCCAATAAAAAATTTTAGGAATTCTCCATCACAACTTTGCAATCGATTTAATGCAGATATTTTTATTTGCAACAAACACCAATTACAAAGTGAAGTTGTTGAAGATGCTCACAAAAATAAATATTTAATTTATGTTTACGGTGTTAAATCTGAACGAGACGTTAATCATGCTTGGCAATTTAAAGTTGACGGAATTATTGCCAATGATCCTCTTTTTGTTAAACAGGCACTTCAGAAAATTAATATACTTTCTTCAATTTAATTTATTCGCGATGTGCGGAATCCAAACTAAACGCAGGAATACAAACACACCAATATTCAGCACTTTCATTAAATGGATTTGAGCTTTGCACTCTTACACCTTTATTTAATTTAAGCGTTTCCCCTTTTTGTAAAATTAATTCTTCATCATCAACAATAATTTTTATTTTTCCATTTATCATTATTATAATTTCTTCAAATTCAGGATTTTGAAATGGCTCACTCCAATTTGGAGGTGCATTCATATGTGCAAGACTGTAATTTTTCTCTCCACTAGATGCGAGTCCAAAATGTTCTTCAATTAATTTTCCATCATTTGTTGGAACAATGAATGGTGAAAATTGTTTAAAATAATTTTTCATATTAGGAATTCTGTAAGTCGTCATTTAAGGATTGAATAGCAACAGCAATTGCATTTGGTCCAGAGTGAGCACCTAACGCTGGACTGATAGTTGTAAAAATAACATTTTCTCTTCCAGCTATTTCAACAAATATTTTTTCTAACTCTCTGGCGTTCTCCTCAGCTTTTGCGTGAGCAATCCCAACTCGAAATGGAGTTTTAGGAAGTTTTTTTATAATAAATTTTTTGAATTTTTTAAATTTATTTTGTTTGCCAAAAGTAAATCCGTCGGCCTTAACCCCATTTTCCGTAAAAGTTAAAATTGGATTCAAATGTAGAAAATCTGCAAGTCTCTTTTTTGAAGCAGGTAATCTTCCACCACGAACTACAAATTCTAACGAATCAAGTGAAATATAAACTCTGCAATTTAAAATGGATTGTTTGGCAATTTTTAAAACTTCTTCAATAGTTTTCTTTTTTCTGATTGTTTCTGAAATTCGCATTGCAATCAATCCCATACCAACGCTTCCATTGAACGCTTCAATCACATTTATTGGAAAATCTGTAATTCCTTTTGCTGCAGAAACTGCTGACTGATAAGTGCCACTTAATTTACTTGGCAAGTGAAGTGAAATAGCACTTTTATAATGTCCGGAAAGAAATTGATATTGTCTTCTGAAATCTCCCGGTGTTGGTTGCGATGTTGTCGGATGAATTGGATTTATTTTTAGTTCATTCCAAAATTCATCTATTGTAATTGTAACTTTATCAACGTAAAATTTGTCACCAAAATTAAGCCGAACGGGGACCATATGAATATTATATTCATTTAGTATTTCCTCAGGTAAATCACATCCGGAATCTATTACGAGAGCAATATCGTCGTGGTCTTTGTGAATGTCGGATTGCTGTTTAAGCATGTCGTCTGCTTTTTCATTCGAAATAATTCCATATCGTTCACAAATTGCAAAAACATTTTTCGGACTATTTGTATGAATATGTAGTTTAATTTTATTTTTTGTTCCACCAAGAATTAAACTATTCCCAAGTTGTGCGAGTTCCTCTTTTAATTTAACTCGATCAATTTCTATTCCATTTATTAAACATTCAGTACAAAACTGAAATTCTTCCACAACTTCTGGCATGTTGGTAAATTTATCTTCACTAAAAACATTAACTTGAAAATGTTCAGGGATTTGTCCAGAATCGATGTACTGTTGAATTCCATTCAGCATTTCAACAAATCCTTGTGCGCCAGCATCAACAACTCCGGCTTTTTTAAGAACCGCAAGTTGATTTGTAGTTTCCTTTAAAGATATTTTTGCTCTTTCCAAAGATTGTTGAAATAAAATTGTAAAATTATCTAACCGTTTACTTAATCTATTTAATTCATCAACCCAATCTGTAATTGTAGTTAATATTGTTCCCTCTTTTGGTTGAAGTAGTGCATCGTATGCATAAAGTTTTCCTTTTGCAGCAGCTTTTGCAAAATCTTGAGTCGTAACTCTGCTTATATCATTTAAGCCATCTGCGATGCCAACAAAAAATTGTGCGAGAATTGCTCCAGAATTTCCACGAGCTCCATCGAGCGCGCTTTCTGCAACAAGCTGGCTCATTTCATTTATTCCGGTATGAATTTGTTTTGAAATTCCCTCTTGAATTCCTAAAAGTGTAAATGCCATATTTGTTCCGGTGTCGCCATCGGGAACAGGAAATACATTTATTTTATTTAAATAATCTTTATTGGCAATAACTTGACGAAGTCCCGCAATTAATCCATTTTTGTATCTTATACCATCTAAATAAAGTATTGCCATTTATAGAATTAAAATAAATTTTTTATTGATGAAGGTTCGAATTTGAAATAATAATTAATATTTGATTCATATTTTAATTTAACTTTTAATGATAACAATAATCAGCAACTTAATCAATGTTAATTATTTATTAAGATTGCTTATTAATTTCAATGCTTCCTCAATATCGTTAGTTGGGGATTCACATTTATAATTCGAACAAATGTAAATTGTAGGTTTACCATTTATCATTTTATAATCCTTTAGGAATGGAGCGAATTGGGATACCTTATTTTCTCCAGTTTCTGATTTAAATAATATAATTTTATTTGGGATGAATAATTTCTTAATTGATTTTAATATTTTTAATACATTTGCGGAAAGATTTTTATCGACAATTACAATTTCAATTTTATTACTTTTATAGTAGTCGAACGAACAGAGGAATTGTGTAAATGCAGAGGGAGAGTTTTTAATATTATTTGAAAATGAATTAATAAGTAACTCGGAATTTATTTTTAAAACATTTCGTGCTGTAATTTTGTGAAGCCACATCAAATTTTGTAAAGCAATTGAATTTCCAGATGGAATTGCACCATCGTAAATTTCTTTTTGCCGCGTAATTAATTGTTCACTATCGGTTGCTGTAAAATAAAAACCGCCATTCGATTCATCCCAAAAATATTTGAGAACAGTTTCGTTTAAATTTAAAGCTACTTCAAGATACTTCTCTTCGAGAGTTGATTCATAAAGTTCTAAGAGTCCCCAAATAAAAAACGAATAATCATCTAAGTTTGCATTTATTCCTGCGACTCCATCTCTGTATCGATGCAGCAATCTTCCATTGGAAATCATTTTATCTATTATAAAATCAGCAGAATTCTTTGCTGCAATTAAATATTTTTTATCGTTTAATAATATTCCACCTTTTGCAAGAGCAGCAATCATTAGCCCATTCCAACTTGTTAATATTTTATCGTCTTTTAAAGGATGGATTCTTTTTTTTCTTTCATTAAATAACTTTTGGCGGGAAAATTCTAAATTATCTGATAATTCATTTTTTGAAATTTCTTCGATAGGTTTTTCTAAATGTATAATATTTTTTCCATTTTTTTGTTTTGTAAATTCATCTGGATAATTACCTTCTAAATCTATTTTGTAAACTTTTGCAAATAATTCAGCACTTTCTTCACCAATCGTATTTACAATTTCATCGTAAGTCCAAAGATAAAATTTACCTTCTTCACCTTCGCTATCTGCATCTTCTGCAGAATAAAATCCACCAGACGAATCTGTCATATCACGAATTACGTAATTAAAAATTTCTTCAGCACATAATTTAAAATATTTATTTCCAGTCGATTGTAATGTTTCTACGAATGCGATTGCAAGCATTGCTTGATCGTAAAGCATTTTCTCAAAATGTGGAACTAACCATTTCGAATCAGTCGAGTATCTGTGATAACCGAATCCAATGTGGTCGCAAATTCCTCCACATTTTATCGATTGTAAAGTTTTTGTTATAATATCGAGTGATCTAATATTTTTTGTCTTTTGATAATATCGCAACAAAAATAAAAAATTGTGCGGTGATGGAAATTTGGGATGCGAACCAAATCCTCCATTATTTTCATCAAATCTTTTATTCAGTTGATCGAATGCAATTTCAAAAATCGATTCATCAATTGTTTGAGGATTTTTTACAGGAGATCGATTAAAATATTCTAAAATTTTGTTACTTGAAGTTTCAACTTCGTTTCTTTGTTCTTTCCAAGCTTTACTAATTCTCGGGATCAAATCCATCATTCCAATTCTTCCGTGAATAGAATATTTTGGAAAATAAGTTCCAGCAAAAAATGGTTTTTTATCCGGAGTTAAAATTAAATTCAATGGCCAACCTCCACTACCGGTTAATATTTGGCAAACTTCCATATAAATATTATCAATATCCGGTCTCTCTTCTCTATCAACTTTAATTGAAATAAAATTCTCATTCATTAATTTTGCAACTTCATCATCTTCGAATGATTCTCTTTCCATAACATGGCACCAATGACATGTAGAATAACCAATGGAAAGGAAAATTGGCTTATCCTCAATTTTAGCTTTTTCGAAAGCATCATTATTCCAAGCAAACCAATCCACAGGGTTGTATGCATGTTGAAGTAGATAAGGACTACTTTCTTTTATTAATTTATTAGTTGATTTAGACATGTTAATTACTAAAATAGTAATCACAAAAAGATAACTTTACTTCGTTGGCTCTTCAATTACAACTACAGCAAGTGCATGATCGGCGGTATGTGTTAGAGTTAGAAAAATTTCAGATTGTTTTAATTCATTTTTAAAAAATCCAGTATAATTAATTGCTGGCTTTCCAGATGGATGCCGAGTTACTTCAACATCTTTCCAACTAAATTTATACATTATACCTGTACCAAGTGCTTTGCTAAATGCTTCTTTTGCTGCGAATCTTGCAGCGTAATGTTGCGCAGAATGAGGTTTACGACTACAATAAAGTTGCTCTCCTTTTGTAAAAATTCTATTTAAAAATTGTTTACCGTAATTATTAATTGTTTTTTGAATTCTTCCAACTTCAATAAAATCAACTCCAATTCCTTTTATCATTTTATGAATTTAAAGTTTTAACAATTTTTAATATTTCACTAATATCATTTACTTCGTAATCAGCATGCGATTCAATTGTTCCAAAAGTATCGCCATATTTTGCAAAAATAGTTTTCATTCCAACTTTTGAAGCACCAACAACATCTCTGTCAGCCCAATCTCCAATCATTAAAGATTCTTCAGCGTTAACTTTTAATTCACTCAAAGCTTTTTTAAAAGGTGCTGGATGAGGTTTTCTTTTTCCCGTATCATCAAAAGTTACAACCACATCGAAAATTTGATGAAGATTTAAATAAGTAAGTCGAAGCCACGCTTCACGAGAAGGTGCATCTGAAACGACTGCAAGTTTAATTCCATTTTTGGTTAATGTAATAAGTGTTGAATAAACATGCGGATATAAAACTAATGCGGCTTCTCTTTCTCTTCGATATGCAATTATTCCTGCAGATAGAATTTTATAATCAACTTTTTTAAATTTGCTATAAAGAAGTTCATCGAATACATTTTGAAATTCCATTCCCTTCTCTTTGTAAATAACATTTATTCTACTTTGAATTTCCTGATAGGTTAAATTTAATCCGGCATCGATCATGGCATTAGTTGCCGCAGAAATAGATTGCTTTTTCATTTTCATAAAGTCAACCAAAGTATTATCCAAATCAAAAACTACTGCTTTAATCATATAAGTTTTAATTTAACAAGTTCATCTTCAATAGATTCCCGAAGTTCGTTTGTCATTTCATCTTTTGAAAGACCAAAATTTTCAAATGCTTTATAAAGTATGCTAATCTTTCGTTGTGGTGATATTTTTTTATTTATTACTATTACTCTTTCCGCTTTGAATATGCAATAACCTCCGTCAAAATCTCCTTTTTCATATCTAATTGAAATATCAAATGAAGCACCAAGTTCTTCTAATTCTTCTAAAATTTTTTCTAAAGACATATTAATTTATCTTTTTTAATGGTTTAAATATTGTAAAAATAATTATTGTAGAATATCCCATAAGTGCCATATATGGTGCGCCGACCAATGCATGTACTCTGTGAACAAAAAGTTTTCGTAATTCATTAATATCAACATTTTGGGAAAATTCTAATTGAATAAATTTTAAATCAATCCAAATTGTAAAAAGTTCAACTGGCAGAAAAACAATTAATATTAATATTGATATCAAAAGCCACCCTTCTTTTTTTAGAGTGTACTTTTTTTCTTTGATAAATAATATTGAAAATAAAAGAGTCAGCACAAATCCTAAAATATACATTATGGTACTTTTTGCTATGAGCGAATATAATATTCTTTCTGAACTTAATGAAGCAGGTGGTGCAAATGCAAAATTTTTTCCCGACAACATTTCGGAACTGATAAAAAGTTTCGTTGCTACTCCGCTAATCCACAACACAAGTCCAACTGCAAGAAGTAATAATATTAATTTATCTTTTTTCATTTATAAATAGTGCAACTATTTTTTGAATCCCAGCTTCCAATTTTTTACCCAAGTTAGATCACTCAATAATATTACAAAGTTGCTAATAGATTCGTGTGTAATTTGAAAATACTTTTTATTGAATCTATCTTTTTTTTCCGAATCTAAATTATTAATTATTAACTCTATTTTTGATTTTACGTCATTCATGCCTTTATTATATTCAGTGATTAGTTTATCATATCCATCACCAGCAACACCAATCCTTTTCATAATAGTAAGTGCATTCGTCATAAATTTAGAAATAAAAATAATATCATTAAACACATTTTGATTATTATCTTTTTCGGAAAGTTCAGCTAATATTTCAAGATCTTCTATTTTTTGTAATCTATTTTTTGAAAATATATTTACCTCATTAATAAAGGATTTTGTTTCATCGCTAATTTGTAAATTCATCAGCTTAATATATTTTTAATTTCTACAAACACTTCTTCTGTCGAAATCAGATTCATACAATTAAAATGATCTTTTGGGCAATTTGCTTTCCCAATATGTGAACATGGTCTGCAAGGAACGTCATTTCTTTCGACAATAGTAAATATTGTTTGAAATGGAATAAAACCAAATTCTTTTACAGTTGATCCGAAAATTGCAACAACTGGTTTTTGTTTTGCAGCTGCAATATGCATCAAAGCAGAATCGTTTGATACAACTACATCACAAAATTCAATTGCAGCAGCTGTTTGTAAAATTGTAAATTGTCCCGAATAATCTGTGCCTGAATTTGGAATTGCGTTATTTATCGTCTTTGAAATCTCACTGCAAATTGATTCGTCATTTTTATCTCCGAAAAGAATTATTTTTGCATGAAATTTATTCGCAAGTTTAATTCCCAATTCTGCAAATTTTTCTTTTTGCCAACGCTTTGTATTGTGTTTTGCACCAGGACAAAGTGCAATCGTTTTCTCATAATTCTTTAATTTCAAAGTTGCAATTTTACTCGCTATCCCAAATTGTATTTCATCTGGTATAAATATTTCTAATCCTTTTCCGTCATCTTCAATCCCATATTCTTGAAGTGTAGAAATATATCTTTCAGAAACTGGAAATATTTTTGGATAAATATTTTTTTTAAAATATACAAGTTGAATTCTTTCCCAAATCATTTTATTTACACTAACTACATCACTTACACCAATTAGATTTCTTAAATAAATTGACCTGAGGTTATTTTGTAGATCAACAATTAAATCATATTTCTCAATTTGAATTTTTTCTTTTAGCTCTTTCAATCCTTTAAATCCAACTGAGGTGTCGAGTTCATGCACAACACTTATGTGATGACTAGATTTTACGAGTTCAGAAAATTCTTTTTTGATTGCGAAATCTATACGAGCATTATCCCCAACTTTTTTTCTAAGTATTCTTAAAAGAGGTGAAGTTAAAACAATATCCCCAATTGAACTTAATCTTATTACTAAAATTTTTTGCGGTAACTCTCTCATTTCTGTTAAAATACTTCTTTATGATAGTAGTTGCAATTTTGTATGTTTGTAATTTTGTTAAGACAGTAATATATTTGAGAGATGAAAATTAGAAATATTAAATTTATTATTTTACTTTTCCCATTTATTTTATTTGGTCAAAATAAATCAAAGAAAAAAATTTCTTTCAGTAAAGATGTTTTTCCTTTAATTCAGAGTCGTTGCTTACCTTGCCATGCAGTTGATGCAGAAAATCCAAGTATGTTAATTTTAGAAAATTACGAAAGTATGAAATTAGGCGGAAAACATGGATCTCCTATTATTCCATATAAAGTAAATGAAAGCTCTCTTTCATTTAAACTAAAACCAGATCCAATTTTTGGCGAACAAATGCCAATTACAAAACGAAAAAGATTAACTCCCGAAGAAATCCGAATTATTGATTTATGGATTTCCCAAGGTGCAAAAAAGAATTAAAATTTAATTTAGTTTCTTTTTCAAAACTCCTAGGTCTTCATATTTACGAATATATTTATCACGAAGAATTGTATGTTTGCTTGTTAAGTCAACAATTCGACCGTCAATATATGCATTCGTAACATTGCTCATAACTTCGAGTGGGTCTCCTGTTGAAACAAATAACGTTGCATCTTTTCCAACTTCTAAACTTCCAACTTTATTTTCAATACCAAGAATTTTAGCTGCATTAATCGTTAACGATCTCAAAGCTTCGTCTGCTGGTAAACCATGTGCAACAGCGAAGCCGGCATAAAACGCTGTATTGCGTTCCTGAGAATTTTCATTTTGAACAGAAATACTAAATTGAATTCCGGAGTCGTATAATTTTTTTGGTAATTCCCAATTGTAATCCGGATCTTCCCAACGACGAGCTGGAAGCGAATATATTTCCGACAAAATTACCGGAACATTTTCTTTTTTCAATAAATCAGTTACGTAAACTGCATCTCTTCCGCCAACAATTACAATTTTAACTCCCTGCTCTTTTGCAAATTGAACTGCAGCTTCAATTTGTAATTGATCGTTTGCTACAACGAATAATAGTTTTTTGCCAGAAATAAATGGCTCCATTGATTCTAACTTTAGATCAGTTTTTGCTACTCCATTTTTTTTCAAAAGTTGATATGCTTTTGCATCTTCAAAAAGATTTCGCAATGCAACTAAATCTTTTTCTCTCTCTTTTTTCTGTTCATCTTCTGTAGTTCGAACAAATTGAGATTGACTTGTTCTCATATTTGGCCAATTAATTACAAGTCCAGTTGGTGCATCAAGAGTCATATCTTCATGTGTCCAGCCATCCATTTTTAAAACTGCGCTTTTCCCACTTACAATTCCACCTTCTGGCATTGTGTGAGTTAACAAAAATCCATTTGCTCTTGTAGTTGGAATTAAATCGCCATCAGGATTCACGGATATTTCAGCACGAACATTCGGATTGAATTTTCCGGTTTCTATATTGTCGCGTGTTGAACGAATTGCTTCAAGTTCTACAAGACCAACAAGTGAAGTTGCACTAATTAATCCGGGGTAAACATGTTTACCATACAAATCTATTTTTTCAGCATTCGCAGGGATTAAAACATTTTCTCCAATCGCAGTAATTTTTCCATTTTCAAAAAGAATTGTTCCTTTTGAATAAGTTGGTCCTGTAATTGTATGAATTATTCCATTAGTCAATGCAATTGGTTTGGATTGTTTTTTCCCAGGAATTTGATCTGATGAAAATAAAATTGTTGATGTTAATAAAATTGTAAAAAATAATTTAAGTGTTTTCATTATCGTGTTCCTCCTACACCAATTTCTCCATCGCAATCATAAGAATAACTTCTGCGTGGAAGAGTTGGCGGTGTTGGTGTTGATGTTGGTGATTTTTTAGTTCGAAGAACTTTTTGAACAAGTTCAGTCCGTTGTTTTGCAACTTCAATTTTCAATTGATCGTCATTTTTGCGATCGTAATATTTTCTTCCATCAATCCAAGTTTGTTCGCAAATAGCTGTTGTTGAAAGAGGAGATGCGCTCCACATTGCAACATCTGCATCTTTGCCAACTTTTAATGAACCAATTTTATTTTCTAATTGTAATTGTTTTGCGGGATTTATTGTTATAAGATTTAATGCATCGACTTCACTCATTCCACCGTAACGAACTGCTTTCGCTGCTTCCAAATTCATTCTGCGCGCCATTTCATTTGAATCAGAATTGAATGAAACATTTACACCAACATTATTCATAATTGTTCCTGCATACGGAATTGCATCAACAACTTCATATTTATAAGCCCACCAATCACTAAAACAAGATGCACCAATTTTATGTTTTTCCAATTCTTCTGCAATTTTATAACCTTCAAGCACATGTTGGAAAGTTGCGATTCTAAAATTAAAATCATCGGAAACACGTACTAACATTAAAATTTCATCTTGTCTATAACTATGCGCATGAACAAGTCTTTTTCCATCGAGAATTTCTTCGAGTGCTTCTAATTCCAAATCTGTTCTTACAGGAATTAAATTTGGATTTTTTGCAGAATTTGCTTTTGCAAGTTTGTAATCTTGTGCCGCACGAAATTCATCGCGAATAATTTGTTCAACACCCATTCTTGTTTGAGGATATCTTGTTGTATTCATATCTCCCCAATTGGATTGTTTTGGATTTTCACCGAGAGCAAATTTAATTCCTGATTTCGCTTCTTTTATTTTTAAATCTTCTGGCAATAAACTCCAGCGAAGTTTTATAATTTGATTTTGTCCACCAATTGCATTTGCAGAACCATGCAATAAATTTGCAGAAGTTAATCCACCGGCAAGTTGTCGATAAATACTCATATCATCGGAATTAATTACATCTGCAATTCTTACTTCAGAAGTTATCGCTTGTCCAGATTCGTTCACACCATCAGAAATTGCTGCGTGAGAATGACAATCAATTAAACCGGGAGTAATATGTTTTCCAGTTGCATCAATTACAATTGCATTTTTTGGTGCAGGAATATTTTTTTCAATTTTTTTTATTTTTCCTTCTTCAAGAAGAAGGTCGGTGTTTTGCAAAACTCCCGCATCTTCTGAAGTCCAAACAGTTGCATTTTTGAAAAGTACAAACTCAGGTTGTTCGGGTGGTTTTGAATATCCAAATGCACCTTCGGGATAGACAATTTCAAAAGAAGATTTTTCTACTAATTTTGGTTTTGTTGTATCAGGTTTTTCAACAAATGCATTTTTCAAAATTCCGGTACAAAATATTTGCGTACCATCGCCAAGTTCACCATTTCCTGCAAATGTATTTTTTTCAACATTCACAGTAAGTCGAACAACACCTTTCATATTTAATGAATCTCCCGAAAAAGAAAGAATTAAAGTTGAAGCATCTGTTTTAGTAATTGTTGGTTTTACTTTTATTTTATTATGTGAAATTGTTACCGCTGGACTTTCAACTTCTCCAGTAATTTCGAATGAAAGAGTATCAATTGAATTTCCAAGTTGAACAGACCAAGTACCTCGCGGATCGATTTTTGGTGCTGCTTTAACTTCATATCTTTTTCCAGCAATCCAAGTTTCTCTTATTTTTGTTTTCTCTGTAAAATAATCTCCATTTGTTAAAACTAAATTTGCAATTTTCCCAATTTCAATTGTTCCAACTAAATTTTGGATTCCTAATAATTCTGCTGGAATTGTTGTAAGTGAAGCTAAAGCATCTTCTTTTTTCAAACCTCTGCTAACTGCGAGATTTACATTTTCTCTGAACTTCGATACATCTTTTAATTGCGAAGTTGTAAATGCAAAATTGATATTTGCATTTTTAAGTTTCAATGGATTTTCTGGTGCAAAATCCCAATGACGTAAATCGTCAAGTTCAACATTTAAAGCGAGTTGCGGGGTTTCTACATTTGGTGCATCTGGAAAATTAATAGGTAAAATAATCGGAACATTTAATTCTTTAATTGCTGCAATTCGGCGATACTCAAATCCATTACCACGAAGTATATATGAAAGAGCAAATTCTTTTGCCAAAGATCCTGCTCGAAGTAAATTTAATTCATCGTTAGCTTCGAAAACAACTTTCTGTTTATTTGTTAATGAAGGATCGAGAGCTGCTAGTGAAGAATTCTCTTCTTGTTTTTGCTGAGTAGAATTTTTTTTGTAAGCAGCTTGCGCTTTCGAATACCATTCACCGTCAAGTAAAGTTTGGCGAACAATAGAAATTATTCCCATTAAAGAATTTGGATAACCTTGCGACATTGGTTCACGATCAAAAGAGATATGTTGAAATACATTTGAATTTAAAATTTGTGAATGAGTATTCCCTTCTCCAAGATTAACAACTGCACTTGTACCTTTTATAAGTCCACTTATTGGAGAAGAATTTACAGATGTAAAACCAAGCGCGCGAAGTTTTTCTGCAGCATCTTTATCGGGCATAAAATTTTCAGAAGCAGAAAATTCCGGTCGAATTCCATTGTTCCAATAAAGTGAACCACGAGGAACAACTGGTTGAGATTGCTGCATCATAAATTGACTTCCGCCACCAGGTGTTGGTTGTGGACGTTTCGGTTGGCCATAATCATTTGAAGCATCTATAAATCCTGCGTAAGCAGTAAGTCCCGTACAATCCCATTTACGCGCGTTTACAGGGATTGTAACATTCTCATCAACTTCACGAATCACTCCATCGGAAATTAAAATTGTTCCTTTGTCAATGCGTTTCGTTGGCGAAATTATAATAGTAAGATTTGTTAATGCATGAATTCCCGGTTGATTTGAACGAATTCCTTCTACAGGAAAAGTTTGAGCCGAAGAATTGTAAAGCCAACAACATGCAAACATAAAAGTTAAAATATTTCTCATAATTAAAGCTCCTTTAGTTTTTTTTAATAACAGTACACCCGGAGGGAATCGAACCCCCAACCCTCGGTTTCGAAGACCGATGCTCTATCCAGTTGAGCTACGGGTGCGTTAAGATTTTGAAATTACATGATTTTGAGTTATTGTGAAAGTAATATTTTGAGTTAAACTTGAAAATAAATTTTTAAAACAATCCTTGTTCTTTTCATTGATTTTCTTTATTCTTTGAATTATTAAAAAGGAGCTTTGATGAAACAGTTATTAACTAAATACATTTTATTATTTTTCTTAGCAAGTTTTTCGTTGTATAGCCAATCGGCACAAACACAACAATTAATTTCGGCAATGATTGGTGAATCACCATTAGAGGAAGATTTGCAAGAATTATGTGATGTAATTGGAGGAAGAGCAACAGGTTCTAAAGGTAATTTGGAATCAGTTGAATGGGGATTAAAAAAATTTCATGACGCTGGAATTTCTGCACAAAAAGAAGCATTTGGAATGCCACGAGTTTGGCTTGAAAAGAAAACTGAAGCAACTGTTTCAGGAGATGCAAACTTCCAAATAAGAATTGTTGCAATGCCATTTTCAATTGGAAGTAAAGATGGAAATTTTATCGGACAACTTATTAGTGGTGGAAAAGGAACTGACGAGGAATTGAAAAAAATAAATTCCAAAATGAAAGATAAATTTTTAGTAATCGATTCTGACGAGTTAAAAGATATCGATGGACTTTTCGTTGATTATGCCAATTCAGCAAAAATTGAAAAGTATTCTATTTCATCCGGTGTGAAAGGAATTCTTTATGTGGGTTCCAGACCGACAATGACAATGTTTCGACACAATGCATCGCAAGGAGATGAAAATAAAACACCACTTTTTTCTGTTGCTCGTGAACATGGAGCGAGAATTATTAGATTACTTAAACTTGGAAAAAATTTATCAGTCAATATAAAATCTGAAATCGAAGATGGAGGAGAATATAAAAGTTTCAATGTTGTCGGTGAAATAAAAGGGAGAACAAAACCTGATGAAATTGTTTTGATTGGAGCTCATCTTGATTCGTGGGATCTTGGTCAAGGTGCAAATGACAATGGTTGCAATATTGCAATGATGATTGATATGGCGCGACAAATAAAAAAACTTGGACTTAAGCCGGAACGAACAATTAGATTTGTTTTATGGAATGGCGAGGAACAAGGAATGATCGGTTCGTGGAGATATACAAATACACATTTGAATGAAATGGCTAATCATGTTATGGTTGGTTCTATTGATATTGGAAGTGGAAGAATTAATGGATTTTTTGTAAATGGCCGACAAGATGTTATGAATGAACTTGAAAAATCTTTAAAACCAGTTTCAGGTTTTGGTCCATTTAATAATTTAGAAGAGCCAGTTGTCGGAACTGATAATTACGATTTTATGTTGCACGGAGTTCCGAATATTGTTGGGAATCATGAACCACAATTTTATGGTCCAACTTATCATGCAGAATCTGATACTTATGATAAAGTAGATTTACGCCAACTGCGAATTAATGGCGCTGTAACTGCTGCAGTTGTTTGGTATTTTGCAAATGAAAATGTAAAACTTCCAAGACAATCGAGAGCTGAGGTTCAAAAAGTAATAGAAAACACTTCGCTTAGATCTCAAATGGATATGTTTAATTTATATCCAGCTTGGGAAAATGGTTCAAGAGGAATTAAATAATTTAACGATGATGAACTTATTATTATTTTATTTATTGCTATTAATTTCTAATCCAGCTTATCAATTAAATAAGGAACAGATTATTGGCGATTGGTATTTATCATTTGATCCCGATAGTTTTGAAATAGATAAAATGTCCGATCTTGGTTTTTTTGAAAAGCAGATGTATAAATTATTTGCAGCAAAAAAAATAAAAGCTTCAATGGATTCTAATAAAACCATAATGAGTTTTTTAGAAGATGGCAAGTTCAATATGAAGAGTGCAAAATCTACAAGAAAGACCGATGGAACTTGGAAAGTTGAGAATGGTAATTTAGTAATTGAGCCAACTCAAAAAGAAACTAAAAATGATAAACCAAAACAAAGTGATAAAAAGAAATTCTCAATGAACTTTAAAGATGGTAAATGGTTTTTTAAAGGGAGTAATTTATTTTTTTATTACAAACAAAAAAATGAACTTGTAAATAGTGGTATGTACTTAAAAAAGGAATTACAAAAACCAGTTTAAGTTAATTATCAATTTTTGAAGATAGCCAAATACTAAAATCCCGAAAGCTATCGTTGTCGATCCAGTGCCCCATATTATATTCTTTGTACGTTAGTTCAATCGGTAATTTTTCTAATAATAATTTCGAGTCGCGCGCTCTTGTAATTGGAATAACTTCATCATGTAAACCATGAACCATAAAAATTTTGAGATGTTTTAATTCGGAATCACTTTTCTTTTTTTCAAAAGTTATACTTGTAAATCTTCCACTCAGTATTATTGCAGAATTTATTTTTTCTGGAAATACCAAAGCGGTGTGTAAAGAAATCATTGCTCCTTGGCTAAATCCCAATAAAAATATTTTTTTTGCATCAACTTTATATTCGGTTATTACTTCATCAATAAATTTAATTATTTGTTCGCAACTTTTTTGAGCTTGTTCAAGGTCGGCGTCAATAACTTCTTTACTATATTTAAGTGCAAACCATTGAAATTGATGTGGACCTAATTGTTGCGGTGCTCGAATCGAAATAATTAATAATCTTGGATCAAGTTCTTCGGCAAATGAAAATAAATCTGCCTCGTTACTTCCATATCCGTGTAGTAATAAAAGTAACGGAGGTGAATCTGATTTTATACTCGGTTCACGTTTTAGAAAATAAAAAGAAAAATTGCTATTCATAATTTGAGGATTTCGAAAAATCTATTCTCCCATAAAATATAAAAGTTTCGAAAAAATTATTTAGTTTAAACTTGGCAATCCACTTTGCACAGATTCTTGGCTTAACTTCATAATCGTTCTCGCATCCATTCCTTCTTCAGGATAAATTGGTTTATGAATTATTAAATTCATAACAATTTTCCGTACAGTCAACATTCTAAAACCGTGTCCAAAAAATGTTTCCGATTGAAACCAGGCATAAAATTTTTTTTCTTCGTTTTTAAATTGTTTACCATTAATTGAACCAAAAGTAATTGTCAAAGGAAGAACTGGTTTTTTCGATTCAATAACAGCAAGGTAAAAAGATGGTTTGAATGGTAAAAGTTTATCTCCGTTTGAAGTTGTGCTTTCCGGAAATACAACAACTGAATTTCCTTTTAATAAAGAATCCGCAACAATTTTTGCCCGCGACGCACCTTGAGTAAGTTTTGATCTGTCAATAAAAATAACTCCACCGATCAAACTGAGCCAACCAAAAATAGGCCACCTAATAACTTCTTTTTTACCAACAAATTGAGTTGGAATTACAGCTCCTATTAAACATATATCAAAATAGCTTAAGTGATTCGCAACAATCAAATATGATTCTTTACTTTTAATATTATTTTTTCCTTCAACTTTAATTTCAATATTAAAAATCCAGCACATTCCAATTGCCCAAGATTGCGTAAGCTTTGATATAATTTTTCTACGAAGAGGTTTTGTAAATGGAATTATTAATAAATTAACTAAGCCTCCAAATAGAAGGTAAAAAATTAGGTGAATTGAAAAAGTGAGAAACCTACTTAGGCGTAACATTCTTTTTAATATTCTTGTAATTCCAATCTGCTAGAAAAATATTTATTTCTCTTCTGGATTTTGCTCCGCGTGCTGATGCAAATATTATTTTTTTTTCATCAGGAGAAATCATTGGAAACCCATCAAACCCATCTGTAAATGTAATTTGTTCTAAATTTGCTCCTGAAGTATCAACAATAAAAAGGTCAAAATTAAATTTATTTGGATCACCTACATTTGATGAAAAAATAATTTTTTTTCCATTCTTCGTAAAATAGGGTGCAAAGTTTGCAGCACCATTATTTGTAAGTTGCCTTTTATTTGATCCATCACTATTCATAATAAAAAGTTCCATTTGAGAAGGTTTAACTAACTCCTTTGAAAGTAAATCTTCTCCTAATTTTTTATCCTCAATTGAAATCGGATGATGTGCACGATAAATAATTTGTTTTCCATCGTTCGAATAAAATGCTCCTCCATCATATCCATTATCAAATGTAATTCGCTTTTGATTTGTGCCATCGATATTCATCTCATATAATTCAAGATCGCCATCTCGCGAAGAAGTAAAAATTATTTTTTTACCATCCGGCGAAACCGTGCATTCTGCGTCATAACCGATTGTGGTAGTTAATTGCTTTAAATCAGTTCCATCTTTTTTAACTGTGAAAATATCATACTCATCAAAAACTGCCCAAACATATCCTTTTGAACGATCAGCATCAGGCAAGCAATCATCTGCTGCAGCATGTGTTGAAGCATAAACAATTCTATCTGTTCCGGGAATAAAATAACCGCAAGTAGTTCTTCCCTTTCCAGTTGAAATTATAACTTCATTTTCACCTTTTAAATTCATTGTAAAAATTTGATCGCATTTTAAATTTCCCTTAGTTGCTTGAAAAACTATTTCTTTTCCGTTCGAAGAGAAATATGCTTCAGCATTTAAACCACCAAAAGTTAATTGTTTTAAATTGGAAATATACTTTTCATTTATATTTATTAACGAATCACTTGCAAACAATTGCAAAGCTGATATTAATAGTGTAATAATTATTATTTTCATTTACCAAAAATACGATTGTTTTATTACATAATTAAGATAAAAATTTCAAAATAAATTAAAAATATACTTGCATAAATTACAAACTTTACTTAATTGGTAGTTATAATTTAAACCAATAACCTCTTATGAAACTATTAACATTAATAATTGCAATCTTTTTAAATTCTGCAAAGTGATTTTTAATATTTTGATTTATGTAGCAAGTATTGTTTGTGCAAATTATACAGCAACTTGGTTTTTACCAATTTCTACTTTTGCATGGGTTTCAGTCGGAACGCTAATTTTTGGAATCACTTTTACACAACGTGATAGAATTCATTCACTTGGTAGAAAAAAAGTTTATCTAATTATTATTCTCACAGCAATTATAAATGCATTATTTTCATTTATTTGGGAAATCCCAACGCGTATTTTAATTGCATCTTTCTGCTCAATAATTATTTCTGAAATAACTGATACTGAAGTTTATCAAACTTTCATAAATCGTCATTGGTTTTCGCGAGTTGCAAGAAGTAATGCCGTAAGTATTCCGCTTGATAGTGCTTTTTTTAATTTATTAGCATTCTATAACGTCTATTCAACTGCAATTTTATTGGGTTTAATTTTAGGTGAAATTATAGTTAAAGGTGTTGTTAGCTTGATTTATGCAGTTGTAATAAAAAAAATTAGCAACTTAAACCTTTTTAGATAATATGAATCTAACTTGTAAATAATAAAATTAATTGAAGAAATAAATAAAATGAAAAACTTATTAGCAGTAATACTCTTCTCTGTTGTTTCTATCTTCGCGCAAAATGAAAAAGATATTAAAATAAACAAAGATGGCAAAATTGAAAGAGAAGGAAAAGAAATAGTTATCAAAAGAATTGGATCAGGAGACAAAGAAATTTTTGAAGGATCACCAAAAGGTATAAAAAAGATAATTGTTACAGCTAATGGTAAAGAAGGCTTTTTGAAAAAATTAAATTTAACTGAAGAACAAAAATTTAAAGTTGAAAAAATTCAATTTGAAACCAAAAAGAATGCAATTGAATTACGAGCAAAGCTTGCTTTATTAAAACTTGAAATTGCTTCACTATTAAAATCTGAAAATATTGATAAATCATCAGTTGAAAAGAAAATCAAAGAATCATTTGATAAAACATCTGCATTATTTACTAATCGACTTGATTCATGGTTTAAAGTAAATGATTTATTAAATGCTGAACAGAAAAAACTTTGGAAAGTAGTTTTAAATAAAAGAAAACAAGCTGGAAACTTAAGAGCGAAAATGCGTTTTATGCATTCTTCTAGTTCTGGAATGAACCATGGTTTTGGTGGTGGTGAAAAATTTGATATTGAAGTTAACGATTCGGGTTATGGATATTGGTACGGCACTAACGACAATGATGACGGCTTAGATTCTGATGAAAAAGAAATTCAAGTAAAAATTATTAAAGATTAAATAAATATTTTTTTCGTAACACTAAACGGGACTTCGTATCCCGTTTTTATTTTAATATGGATTTATAAGTGATAGTCTAAAATATTCTTCATCCTTGCTTGGTTCATGTCGCGGATGAGCTCGTCCATAAGCAAAATTAAATAATGCAAAATCGCCAAATTTTAGAGCGAACTTCATTTCATAACCAGTTGTAATAATTATTTTTGGTTTTATTTCACTTTTAGAATACCAAGCATTTCCAAAATCATTCACTGATGAAATACTTAATGAACCGATTGTAATTCCAAAAATATTTAACGGAAGTTTTTCAGCAATTGGGAACCGTATTTCAATTGAACCAAAAATTAATCTATCTCCCAATCTAATATTATCCCAACCTCGCAGTGAATGGTTTTCATCATATTGAATTAAAGAAGAAATATCTTCTGTTTGCCATGGATAATAACTTGCTGGGTCATTTGTAATTCCAATATAATCTTGCGAAGGTGCTTTGCCACTTAATATTTCACTTTTTACTCTTCCATAAAAAATTAATCGTTTCGAAATTGGATAATTTAAATAAGCGTCCGATGTTATTTTTGTATAATTAAAATTTCCAAATAGTTTTGAATTTGCATTTTCAAATTGAACTTTTAATCCTTTTCCTTGCGTTGGGAACCAATCAACATTTGTAAAAGGTCGTTTGTCAAGCCATCTGTATTTTAATAATAAAATTCCCTCTTCAGCATTTTCCGGAATTGGTAATATTTTATTTTCTAATTTATTTCTGTAAACCGGTTTATTATTTTCAATCTTGTCATACATACTTTCAACACTTCGTTTTTGGAATTTAATTCCAAAACTAAATGTATGATCAGAATTCATTGCATCCCCAAAATTACTTGGAATCGATCCTGAAATTTTTAGAAGATCAACATTTTCATTTAGTCCACTCAAACTTTGATCGTAATTTCTATATTTGGAAGTTGAATTTTTCCCAACTTCAACCGAAAGTAAGGGCCAATACATTGCGTTTATATAAGACAATAAAATTTGTTGTTCTCTTTCTACACCATTTGTCAATTGTCCGGTAACTCCAATTATATTTCTCATCATTGGATCGGATAATAAAAATGCACCAGTTGCACCGCTACTTGACGAAAAAATAATTGGAATTACAATCCATGAATAAAGTTTCAAATTATTGATTAACGAATATTTTTCTATTTGCGTGTTGGATTGTCGTGCGAAATTTTTCGGTAGTTTTATCTGTGATCCCGCAGTTTTCCAATCCCAATAAAATGGGTTCATTGATAAATCTGTAAGTTTTGCAATTCTATTTGGATCGACTAAAACTAATTTTGCAGAATCTTTCTCCGGAAGTATAATTGAAATAAGTAGTGTAGAATTTGGAGCTTGTTGAACCGCGCTGATTCCATCTCCAACATCAGTAATTTGTTTTAGCGAATCATTTTCCAAATTAATTGTGTGAAGATTTAGTGTTCCTCCTTTGTGAGAAGTAAAAGTAATTGACTTATTATCACTGCTCCAAATCGGTCTTGATTCTGCTTCCGGATTTCTTGTAATGATATTTATTTTTGAAGTTTCAAAATTATAAAGAGCAATGTTTACATTTCCATCCTCTTGAGATAATGCAAATGCAATTTGTTTTCCATCTGAAGAAATCGAAGGAGTAATAATTTCTGTTTCGGCTTTAAAGTCAGTTAATTTTCTTTTTGTTTTCTTTTTAAGATCATATAAAAATAAATTTGCTACACTATTATTGTGTGATACAAAAATTATTTCCTCTTTATTTGGAACAAAAACTGGATAAGTTGCACGAACTGTAGATGTAATCCAATTTGATTCTGAAATTTTTGTATCATAAATTTTGATATCGTAAGTCATCGACTGATTTTCATCGTAATGGTATTTTGAATATGCGAGGTACTGATTATTTCTTGACCAATCCATCGAAGGATGGAATTCTCCATTATCAATTTCTTTAAATAAATATTTTGGAGCTTGCTTAACTGAATCTTTTGATTTGTTAGAAAATATTTTTTGGAAAAAAGATTTTTCCTGCGTTGTTTCTTGTTCAGCTATAATTAAAGATTTATCCATTTGCCAATCATCCATTTCCCCTATAATTGCAATGTGGATACTGTCTTCTGCTAATCGGAAAGCAAAACTTTTTTTCAAAGGAAGTGAAATAATTTTTCCAACATCCTCATATCTTTCTTTTTGAGCGCGATATCCAAAAAAAGAAGTACTCATATCTCTTCGCCACTCCTCGTTAAATTGTTCAACTGAAATTCCTGTTTTTAATTTGAAAGCATCGTCAAAAAAGAAAACCCCTACACTATTTCTATTGTGAACAATTGAATAAATAACTGAATCTCCGAAGCGATGAGACATATATAATAATTTCGAAAATCCATCATCATGCGGATCCATTTTATCTGATTCATTTCGAAGAAAACTATATTTGTGTTTAATGTCCGATCTATATGGCCGCCATCGTTCTGTAAAATATTCAGCTGATCCTTCAATAAACCAACTTGGTGTTCCCGATAAAAGAATTCCAAATGGTTCAGGTAGCCAACTTTTTATCGAATTCAGAAGAACAACATGTTGAAGTTCGTGCGATACAACTTGTGTTAACCATTTTTCATCTTCCAACCAAAGCGCAGCATCATTTTGATCAACCCAAATAACTACATTGTTATTCCAGTTTGCAAAACCATTCATGATTTCATCTTCAGCAGTGAATGTAATATCTATCGTCCCAATTTTTTCTAATTTTACTTGCTTCAACAAAGATGGTAGAATCGCTTCTGAAATATCAATTCCCTTTTTTGCAATTTCTTCTATTTCAGTATGATAATGAATTCTGAAATTTTTTGATGTGATTGTTTTCCAATTTAATTCCGGATGAGTTCGATTGCTGAAAAACCAAGTTCCTTGAGAGCTCGAAATTAGTGGAAGAAAAAATATTAACAGAATTAATTTTTTCATAACTAATTTAATTCCTCAAAAGTTTTATTATAAATTGGATAATTTTGCCATCCCTGATAATCAAAATGCCACCATTCCCATTCGTAAACATTAAAGCCAACTTGTTCAATAGTTGTGCGTAATAATTCTCTGTGCCAACGCTGCAATGTAGTTCCTCCGGGATAATCTGGAAAAGCGCGCGGACCAAATTCATCATAACCACTAACCATGTCAACTGGTTTTTTTGTTTCCAAATCATATAAAGTAATATCAACTGCGCAACCACGATTATGCCGCGAACCTTTCGCAGGTTCAGCTACAAATATTCTTTGTTCAACGGGAGTTGCATCCCAAAACATTTTTGTAACATACCAAGGTCTGTATGCATCATGAATTAATAATCCATATCCATATTTTTTTAAAATATTTTGCGCACGAACTAAAGCATTCGCCGCATCCGATTGCAAAAACGCTTTACTGGATTTGTAAAATGGAGTTCCCATAAAATTATTTGTTGAAGCATATCGAATATCATACTGAATTGATTTATCAAGTGAACGCATTTCAACAAGTTTTGAATCACTCATTTTATTTGTTTCAATTGGTGGAGTTGATTCAATTGCTTTTTTATACAAATTATTATAAGAATCTAAAGGTACAACTTTAAAAGTTGAGCCATCTTCTCCATCAATTTTTCTTCTTTCAAATTTAATTCCTGCAGCAGTTGCAGAAATTGCTTTTCCATTTTTGTCTCGTTCAAAAATTATTTTTTCTCCGTGATACATATTATAATTTGGGAAAGCATAAACATCTTTTGAAATTTCTGTAAGAGGATCAAATTCTGTCCATTCAATTAGAGCTGTAAGTTTTCCATGCATTTCTAAAATATAAAGTGGAATATGATCGAATCCGTATTCACCAATCAATCCTTCCCAGTGAGTTGGAATTTTTGAAGGTTTATTATTTTTAACTCGTTTTATAATATCACTTCCAAAAATAATTGAATTCCAACTTTTGTCAGTTGGATAAAATTTTGCTCCGAAAGTTTGTTTGTCATCAAACATTAATGTGTCAGAATTATATGCAAGTGAACGAACTTCTGCTCTTAAATTTGGTGATTGTAGAATTATTTTATCCCCTCTTTTTAAGAATTCAATTTTGCCAATACTGCTTTCGTACAATCCTGTTAATTTTTTAATTTGAAGCTGGGTAAGTGGAAAAGTTTTTAATGGTCTCGGAAATTCTCTTTTTTCTTTTTCAGCCAAAACTAATCTTAGTGCATAGTTTGCAATTCTATCTGTTGTTGAGTTAACAACATCCATTGAAGCCGCAACTATTACACCAATTTTTTTTTCAGGCAAATAAGAAAATGAAGTAGCAAAACCAAAAACTGCACCTCCATGACCAACTTTTTTATGCCCGTCTAACTGATCTACAGAAAACCCAATTCCGAATCCAGATTTATTTTTTGAATATTGAACCGTGTACATTTCTTTTAATGTTGATGGGGAAAGTATTTTTTCATTTCCCGACATTCCATTTGAAGCCAACATTTTTATAAATTTTGCAGCTTCGTTTACTGAACAATATAAATTTCCCGCTGCTTCAATTCCTAAACGAAAATTTGGCGCAATTGATTCTCTTCCATCATAACTCCACATTATTGCATCAGCGAGATTATCTTTCACAGTTGGAGTAACTCGAAAAGAAGAATTTTTCATTCCAAGTTTATCTAAAAGTTTTTCTGAAATATAATCGTGAAATGGTTGGTTTTTTATTTTTTCAATTACAAAACCTGCAGTGTTAATTGCCGCGTTGGAATATTTAATTTTTGTTTCCGGTTCATAAACAATTGTTGAATTGTAAATACTCTCAACAGATTGTTTTATTGATGGTTCGGTTGCATCAAAATAACTTCCAACTGGAGATTCTCTAACTAATCCCGATCGATGTGTCATTATATGTCGTAAAGTAATTTGCTTCCCAAATGGATTTTTAGGATTGAATTCCGGTAAATAAGTTGAAACTGGAAGATCAATATCGATTTCTTTTTTTTCTACAAGCTGCATAATCGCAATGTCAGTAAAAAGTTTCGAAACTGAACCGACACGATAAACTGTATTAGCTGATGCAGATTTTGTTTTTTTTGAATCTTCAAATCCAAAACCATTTGCATAAATTGTTTTATCAGAATCGATTATTGCGATTGATATTGCCGGAATTTTTTTATCATTCAATTCATACTTAATATATTCTTCAAGCAATTTAATGAATTGTTGAGAAAAAGCTGAGTTAATAAACAAAAGATATAATAGTATAGTTCTCATAATTTTTATTGGGGTTTTATAGTTTCGCTCCGTGTTAATTTTTATAGTACTTTAAGTTATGATTCTTCAAATAATAATCATTTTTTTGTTAATTCTTATAAATGGAATTTTTGCAATGGCTGAAATGGCAATTGTTTCATCAAACAAAATACGATTGCAACATCTTTCAAACAAAGGAAACCGAAATGCAAAAGTTATTATGCAATTAATTTCAATTCCTGAAAGATTTCTTTCAACAGTTCAAATTGGCATTACAATTGTGGGATTATTAACAGGCGCAGTGGGTGTAACTTTATTGTCAGATGATGTAAATTTGATTATCAAATCAGTTCCCTTTTTAAATTATTATTCAATTCCAATTTCGTATTTCGTTGTAATTCTAATTATTACATTCTTCTCATTAGTATTCGGTGAATTAGTTCCAAAAAAATTAGCTTTACAATATTCAGAAAGAATTGCTTTAGCCTTAGCCCATCCATTATTAATAATCGAAACATTTTTTAAACCGATGGTAAATTTATTAAGTGGCACAACTTGGTTCATTACAAAATCTTTGAAACTTTCGGCTTCCAAAGAATATCCTGTAACACAAGAAGAATTAAGTGTTTTAATTGATTTGGGAACAAAAGCAGGAATCTTTAAAAAAACTGAACATGATATAGTTGAACGAGCACTTACATTAAAAAATTATAAAGTTTCTTCATTTATGTTGCCCCGCCATGAAATTATTGGGATTCCAATTAATGCAACAAAAGATTCAGTTTTAAAAATAATTCAGGAGACGCAATTTTCTAATTATCCAGTTTTTGAAGATTCTCTCGATAATATTTCAGGAATTATTTCAGTGAAACAAATATTTTTGGAAAATGAAATTGACCAAAGTTTTTCAATCCAAAAATATATTTCTAAACCAACATTTATTCCTGAAACTGCTTCGGCACTTGAAGCTTTAAATCATTTTAAAAATACACACTCGCATATTAGTTTTGTAGTTGATGAATATGGGGCTTTACAAGGATTAATTTTTTTAAATAAAATAATTGAAAATATTCTTGGCCTTTTTCCTGTTATACAAGTATCGCAAGAAGATGAAATTATTAAGAGAATAGATGGTTCTTATTTGATGGATGGATCCGTGAACATCCAAAAATTCTTAACAACTTTAAAAATCAACTCAACAATGGATGAAGATAATTCTGGAGAGTTTGCTACTTTAAGTGGATTTATTTTTTCTAAATTGGGAAAGATTCCTAAATCATCGGATTTTTTTATTTGGAATGACATTAAAATTGAAGTCGTTGATATGGATGGCAATAGAATTGATAAAGTATTAATAACCAATATAAGTAATAAGCCAAATAATTAATTATTTCTTCCTCTAAATTTTTGTAATTTGAACTCCATAAATTGATGATACAGGAAAAAAAACAAAATTTTTATAAAAGGGTTAAAAAACTAATAATTGGTGGAGCTCGTAATCCATTTGATGTAAAAATATTTCACTCAATCTCATTAATTGCTTTTTTTGCATGGGTTGGTTTAGGAGCAGATGGACTTTCATCAGCAAGTTACGGACCAGAAGAAGCATATTTAGCTCTCCATTCTCATCCAAGTCTTTCAATACTAGTAGCACTTGCAACTGCTATAACAATTTTTATAATTAGCGCATGTTACTCACAAATTATTGAAGTCTTTCCTTCGGGCGGTGGTGGATATTTAGTTGCGAGTAAATTGCTCAGCCCTTCAATTGGAATGGTTTCTGGATGCGCATTAATTATTGACTATGTACTTACAATTACAATTTCAGTTGCGAGTGCAGCTGATGCTGTATTTAGTTTCTTTCCAATGGAATATCATTCTTCAAAAATACTTTTTGCATCATTCGGTCTATTTTTACTTATAATTATTAATTTACGGGGAATTAAAGAATCTATAATTTATCTTTTACCTATATTTTTGGTTTTTATTTTAACACATGTTTTCGCAATTGGTTTTTCTATTACCACACATTTTTTTAATCTTACTAATATTTTTCAAAATACATTTGTTGATTTACAAAAAGCAAATTATGAAATTGGTTTTTTTGGAGTTGCAGCACTTCTATTAAGAGCATATAGTATGGGAGCCGGAACTTACACAGGAATTGAAGCTGTAAGTAATGGACTTCCAATTCTTCGCGAACCAAAAGTAAAAACCGGCAAACGAACAATGAAGTACATGTCTATTTCTCTCGCGGTAACAGTTTTCGGTTTGATGTTAGCGTATTTACTTTATGAAGTAAAACATGTTCCCGGAAAAACTTTAAATGCAGTTTTATTCGAATCAATTTCAAGTTCATGGGGAGCATATGCAACACCATTTGTCGTTTTAACTTTACTATCGGAAGCTGGAATTTTATTCATCGCTGCACAAGCAGGATTTCTTGGTGGACCAAGAGTTCTTTCGAACATGGCAATTGACAGATGGTTCCCATCACGCTTCGCAATGTTGAGCGATAGATTAGTAACTCAAAATGGAGTGCTGTTAATGGGATTGTCCGCATTGGTTATGATGTTAATGACAGGTGGTTCGGTTAAAGCATTAATAGTTTTGTACTCTATAAATGTATTTATCACTTTCTCAATTTCAATGCTTGGCATGGTAAAACATTGGTGGAAAGAAAAAAATCAAGATAACTATTGGAAAAGAAAAATGATTGTTAGCGGAACGGGATTAATTTTATGTGTCTTTATTCTTGTGACAGTTGTTATTACCAAATTTTATGAAGGTGGTTGGTTAACTCTTTTAATAACCGGCGGACTAATTCTTCTAGTTGTTATTACTAAACGCCATTATTTAAAAACTACAAAGCTTCTTCGTCGTTTGGATAATTTAATTGTGCAAGCTGTTGAGACATCATCATCATTAACAAAAAAACGAAAACGTAAAGCTCCATTTTTTGAAAAATCACAAACAGCAATTTTTCTTGTAAATGGTTTCAATGGACTTGGACTTCACACTGTTTTAAACGTTATAAGATTATTCCCAAATATTTATAAAAATTTTGTTTTTGTTCAAGTTGGTATTTTAGACGCGGGTAATTTTAAGGGAGTAAAAGAAGTTGACAATTTAAAAGAAAAAGTTAGAGATGATTTAATAAAATATGAGAGCTTTATTTCAAATCATGGTTTTTACGCCGACTCAATTCAGTGTGTAGGAACTGATGTTGTTGAAGAAGTAATTAAAGAACTTCCAGATATTTTAGAAAAATATCCTAATGCAGTATTTTTTGGCGGACAATTAGTTTTTCCTGAAAATACTTTCCTGTCACGATGGTTGCATAACTACACAATCTTTACTTTACAAAGAAAGTTCTATCAAGAAGGAGTTCCTGTAGTAATTCTACCAGTTCGAGTTACGTACGAACAACTTAATGTTGCTTAAAATTTCAAGCTTGCCAAATTTTTAACTCAGTTTTAATAATTAAAAATGAATCGAAAAGAATTTCTTAAATCCACAGTTGCAACACCATTAATATTAGCATCACCATTTGCATTTTTTGAAAAAGGGATTTCAAAAATTAATTCTTCAAAAAGAATGAAGTTTTCCTTTAGACCATACACCTTAGAATTAAAACACGTTTTCACAGTTTCTGCAATGTCCAGAACCACAACTCCCGTAATGTTAACAAAGATTGAATATGATGGATTAATTGGTTACGGAGAGGCATCAATGCCACCATATTTGGGGGAATCGCATGAAACTGCAAATTTATTTCTTTCAAAAGTTAATTTGTCGAAATATAAAAATCCATTTGAACTTGAAACTATTTTGGCTGACATCGATGCAATTGATAAAGGTAATCCGGCTGCGAAAGCTTCTGTTGATATCGCACTTCATGATTTGATTGGAAAATTATTAGGACAACCATGGTATAATATTTATGGACTCGATGTAAAAAAAACTCCATTTACAGTTTTTACAATAGGGATTGACACACCGGAAGTTGTTCGAGAAAAAATGAAAGAGTCAGCCGAATTTAAAATAATTAAAATTAAACTTGGCAAGGAGAACGATAAAGAGATGATTGATACAGTTTGTTCTATAACTGATAAACCAATCACAGCAGATCCAAACCAAGGTTGGAAAGATAAAAATTACGCAATTGAAATGATTCACTACTTAAAAGAAAAAGGTGCATTATATATTGAGCAACCACTTCCAAAAGAAAAAATTGATGACCTCGCTTGGTTAACTGAAAAAAGTCCGATACCAATTTTAGCAGATGAAGGAGTTCAACGGTTATCAGATATACCAAAAGCAAAAAATGTTTACAGCGGAATAAATATTAAATTGATGAAGTCAACAGGAATGCGTGAAGCTCATAAAATGATTTTACTTGCAAAATCTTTAGGAATGAAAGTAATGCTCGGCTGTATGACTGAAACTTCCTGCGGTATTTCAGCAGCTTCGCAACTTTCTCCACTTGTTGATTGGGCAGATTTAGATGGTGCGACATTAATTAAAAATGATTTATTTGATGGAACAAAGATTATACAAGGTAAAGTAACACCAAATTCCCTTCCAGGAATTGGTATCAAAAAATTGCAAAAAAGTTGATTTTCTCAATTTGCTTGAATAGATTACAGCTAATTATTAACAACACTTAAAAATAGAATATGAAAAAATTATTATTTCCACTCTTTTACACATCATTTATAATTCTTACCGTATTAACTTTTCAATCTTGTGCTGGGTCCGGTGAAACTACTCTAGTACAACCGATAACTGATGCTACAACTCAAGACACAACTACAACAACTGATGATGCACCATTGGATCTTTCTAGTTCTGAAAATGTAACAGAAGAAGGAGTTGATACAGTTTATACAGAAATTCCGGAACCTGAACAAGCAATAGTTGTTGTTGCTCCATCAGATACACTTATTGAACTTACTCCTGAAAGTCCAACAGAGGTATATGATTTTAATAATGATGCAATGCTCAGAGAAAATGAAGCGTTAAGAGAAGAAAATGAATTACTAAAAGGTCGTGTTTCAAATCTCGAAAAAGATATTTCTATTTTGGAATCAAGTACATCGATATTAAATAAAGAGCCAATTAAAAGACAACAACAATCGGCAACAGAAGTAAATAATGAATCAACTGCGGACATACTCGCAATAACAACCGAAAGTGAAAATAAAAATTATCCTACAGCAGCAATTTCAAAATCACCAGTCATGGCTGGAAAGTCTTCACCAGAAGAAATTTCGGCATATAAAAGTTCATTGGAAATTCTTAAACAAGGAAATTATGCTGCAGCAACTGATCAACTACAAAGTCTATTAAGTGGTGGATTAAAAGCAGATCTCGCAGATAATGTTTATTACTGGTTAGGTGAATCTTCTTTCGGACAAAAAAAATATGATGAAGCTCTTTCGAATTTTAAACAAGTTTCAAACTACAAAATTTCTGAAAAGAAAGATGATGCTCAATATATGGTTGCGCGTTGTTACGAACGCTTAGGAAAATCACAACAAGCTGTAACAGAATACAAAAAATTGATTGAAAGTTATCCGACTAGTGAATTTGTAAAACGAGCGCAAGCGCGATTACGATAAATCGAATTCGCGACCGTCAATAAATTCTTTACAGATTTTAATATCTTCCGAACTGCCAAGAAATAGTGGCGTTTTTTGGTGAAGTGAATCCGGTTTTATATCGAGAATTCTCTGCTCGCCATCCATTGCAACTCCTCCTGCTTGTTCAACAATCATTGCTAATGGATTTGCTTCGTACATAAGTCGAAGTTTTCCTTTTTTATTTCTAATGTCGCTCGGATACATAAATATTCCACCATATAAAAGTGTTCTATGAAAATCTGCAACTAACGAACCAATATATCTCAGAGAATATGGACGCGATTCTTCTTTATTTTCTTCCTGTAAAAATTTAATATATTTTTTTACTCCAGGTTGCCAATATTTGTAGTTGCCTTCATTTACACTATAAATTTTTCCTTTTGCAGGAATTTTTAAATCTTCATGTGAAAGTAAAAATTCACCGATACTTGGATCGAGTGTAAAACCATAAACACCATTTCCGGTTGTGTAAACTAACATTGTGCTCGAACCATAAACAACGTAACCAGCTGCAATTTGTTTAAAACCTCCCTGCGTACAATCTTCTATAGTTCCTTTACCACTTTTGGAAATTCTTCTGTAAATAGAAAAAATTGTTCCAATGCTAACATTTGCATCAATATTAGATGAGCCATCAAGCGGATCATAAAGTAAAACATATTTTCCGGTTGGATATCGATCCGGAATATGAAGAACATCTTCATTCTCTTCAGAAGCCATCACGCATAGATTTCCACCGTGATCCATTGCTTTGTAAATTGTTTCATCAGCAAATACATCTAACTTTTTAACTTGATCGCCATGAATATTTTCTTTTCCCGTGGCGCCCAAAATATTTACTAAACCTGCTTTACTTGTTTGGCGCCAAATTATTTTAAAAGCAAGAGTCAAATCACGAAGAACTCCAGAAAAATCTCCGGTTGCACCAGTGTGCAATCGTTCTTGTTCGTTAATATGTCTTTCGATTGTTACAACTTTTGATTGAGACGAATTCATTTTAAAAATATTTTATTGCTGATTTAATTCGTTAAGAGTTTTGCTATCTCCCCAGACAACGGTTTTATGTACATACATTAAAAACCAAAAGAAATATTTTGTTTCTTCTTCAACATGGTGAATTCTTCTAATCTTTCCATTTTGAAGTGCGGTTTGTAAACTTGCATCTCCCATTGTGATAATTCCAAGAAATACAGTTGAAGTTGCCTCTCCACGGCGCAAAGATAATGGATCAACTCTGTTATCCCACATCATTGGTGAAGTTCTGTGAATCGTCATACAACCACTTAATATAAGAAACGAAAGAAAAAGTATTGTGCGGAGTGTTGGCTTCATAAAATCCTTATTTTATATTTTTATTTTTTTTTGATTTTGATAAAGATTCAATTTCATTTCGCAATTTTTCTACTTCGGAATTTGTTTGTCGCAATCTTTCGCTAACAAGTTGTGCTAATCTCATTAAAATTTTAGAGCCGAGTTTCGGATTTCGATTTAATAATTCTTCAAGATCTTGTCGGAAAAATCCAATTATTTCAGATTTCATAGTTGTAATAACCGAAGCTGAACGAGGAGAATCATCGAGCAAAGAGAGTTCACCAAAACATTCACCAGCTGAAATTGTTGCTAGTTGACTTGAACCATTTACTTTACCCATTAACAATACATTTGCTTCACCTTGTTCGATAATATACATCCCCAATCCGGGATCATTTTGGTAGCAAATATATTCTTTTTCAGTATAAGTTCTTTTGTGAACGATTGAAGTTATTTCTCGAAGTTCATTTACATTTAAAGTTTGAAACAATGGAATAGCAGCAAGTTTTTCTTCTATAGTTGTGAGTTTTTTCTTGAAAACTGAAAGTCCCAATAACCCTTTCTCGTCTCTTCGAAAAATATTTTTAATTGATTTTTTTTGTGTTTGCTTCATTAGAAAGAATATTATACAAAAGTTAACCAGTTATGTTTGTCATTTCCATTTTCAATTACATCTGTAAAAAGTTGTTGTAATTTTCTTGTAATTGGTCCTGCAATCCCATTCCCAATTTGAATTCTATCAACAGACCTAATTGGTGTAACTTCAGTTGCAGTTCCAACAAAGAAAAGTTCATCAGCAACATAAAGCATTTCTCTGCTAATTATTTTTTCTTCAACTTTAAGACCAACATCATTTGCTAATTCAAAAATTGATGCACGAGTAATTCCTGGAAGAACTGAATCAGTTAAAAGTGGAGTGTAAAGAATTCCATTACTTACAAGAAAAAGATTTTCGCCACTTCCTTCACTAACATAACCTTGAGTTGTTAATGCAATTCCTTCTTTGTAACCATTTACATAAGCTTCCATTTTAATTAATTGGGAATTCATATAATTTGCGCCAACTTTCGCAAGTGTCGGCATTGTATTTGGAGCAAAACGCGCCCAAGATGAAACACAAACATCAACTCCTTTTTCTAAAGAATCAGCACCTAAGTATTTTCCCCATTGAAAAACAATTATAGAAGCGTCAACTGGACAATCTTCGGAAGCTACTCCAACTCCACCATATCCACGATAAACAATCGGTCTAATATAACACCATGGAAGTCCATTGGCTTTTATCGTATCCAAAACTCCTTGAGTGAATTCTTTTTTTGTGAAAGGAATTTCGGTCCTATAAATTTTTGTAGAATTATATAATCGATTGATATGTTCATCTAATCGGAAAACAGCTCTTCCCTTTTTTGTATCATAACATCGAATTCCTTCGAACCAACTTGAGCCATAATGAACAACATGAGAAAGAATATGAATGTTTGCATCTTTCCAATCAACAAGCTTTCCATTCATCCAAATTTTACTAACAGGTGTTACTGGTGCCATAATTTTTTATCCAAATTTATTAAATTAAAAATACATACTTTTGTTAATCTCACTTAGCTAAATAACAAATAATTTAGTAAGAAAACTATAAAGTTTATTATAATTTTTCTATCTTATTATAAATCATTTTTATGATACCTCTCATAATATTTTATCTTCATATAGTTGCTGCATTATATATTTTGACTTATCAATATCAGAAGGAAAATATTGCTTCTGGCTTTGTTTCATTATCATTCTTTCTCCTAATTTTTTCAGTTGGATGGAGTATTTGCACATATATTTCAACTTTAATTATTGAACCCGAAGGATTTGGATTTTTTTTAGATAGGAATACTATTTCGTTAATTTTACTTTCAGTAAGTGAAGTAACTTTTTATTTTGTTTTTTTCAGAGAAACTACTTCACAACAAAATTAAAAGTAATAATACAAGTTTGATCTTTTTGAGGAAACGAACTTTGAAGTGGTTCAAATACCCATTGTGCAATCGCGTTTATTGAAACCTGTTCGAGAACAGGATTTTCTTTTTGTAAAGGTTTAGAATCTTTAACAGTTCCATTCGGAGCAACAGTTACTTTAATTTTAATTTGAGCTTGTTGGCTAACTTTGTCAGGAAATTTTGGTAGCACTTTATTATAAATACTTCTTGTAAAAGTTCCACTCCATTGAATATTGAATCCGACATCTGTTGCACTTTTAGTTGAAATTCCACCTTTGTATGGAGAAGAAACAATATTACTTCCATCTAAATCTTCTCCCGTAATTTCTCCTTTTATTTTTCCTTTTGTAGTTCCTATTGGATTAGTTAATTCTGACGAAGTTGAGAGATTTTTTTGTTTAGTTACTGTTGGAGAATAATCTTCGGATTCTTTTTTAGTTGTTGTTGGTGAATTAATTTTTTCTTCATCGCGAACTAAATTACTTCTTTTTGGTAAACTAATAATATTATTTGCTTCAATTTCCTTTTGAGCAATTCCGGATGCGCCACTTGTTGCGGTACTTAAGGGAATATTTTCATTCAACAATGCTTCGTTAATCGGTCCCCAACTTATTTCAGTAAAATCTGGTGGTGTTGATTTTACGGAAAATGGTGTAAGAAATGCAAACCAAATCAATAACACGTGTATCACGATTGAAAAAAACCAACCTATTGAAATATATTTTTTTTGTGAAATCATTTATTGCTCAGATACTACTTCCGGAGGTTCAGTTGCAATCATAAATTTTTTTGCACCAATACCTTTTGCAATATCAATTACTTCTACAGCTTGTTGCAAACTAACTTCTTTATCAGAATAAATTATTACAACTTGTTGTCTATCTTTATCCAACATTGGAATTAAAAGTTGTGCTAAAGTTTCCTTTGTAACAGGAACTCTATTCAAAAATAATTCACCGGTTTTTTGGATAACTATTACTGCATGTTGATCTGTTGTTACTTCTCCCTGAATTGCCTCCGGTAATGCAACATTAACTCCCGGCAAAGCAACAAATGATGAAGCTAAAAGAAAAAATATCAATAGTTGCATTACAATATCAGATAAAGAGGAATAATTAAATTCCGGGCGAATTCTATTTCTTACTTCGAACTTCATACTATTTAATTATTTTCTCCGCTTTCAGCGGTATCGTCAAAATAAGTTTTTTGTTCAATAGTGTTTGTTTCAGTTTTAGTAGAACCACTTAAAACAATTTCAATAAATTCTTCGGTTGTTTTTTCCATTTGAAAAACAATTCTATTTACACGATCGACAAAGTGGTTGTAAAATCCAAGTGCTGGAATTCCAACAATTAATCCAAATGCAGTTGTTATCATTGCTTCCCAAATTCCGGAAGCCAAATCTGCTGGACTAACATTTCCGCCAAGTTGTTGAATTGTTTGAAACGCTGCAATCATTCCAGTTACTGTTCCTAAAAATCCAAGCATTGGTCCGATTCCAGAAATATTTGCAAGCACACTTAATCTTTTTTCAAGAAGAAAAACTTCTTCTTTTCCTGCAATGTGAATTGCTTCCTGAATTGCTGGAAGTCCCATTTTATATTTTGAAATTGCTTTTCCCAAAATCCGTGCGATTGGTTTTTTTACTGCGATTGTAGCATTTTCCGCTTCTTCAAGATTTCCTCTCATTAATGCAGAACGAATTGAAGAAAGTAAATCGTTTGGATTATATTTTGCAAATGAGATTATTAAATATTTTTCAACAATTACCGCAACTGCAATTATTGAACAAAGTAGAATCGGCCACATTACAAGTCCACCTTTGATAAATAAATCGTATAAGTTCATATTCGTATTATTCCTTTTTTAAAATTTAATTTTCTCTTATGCGGACAACATTATATCCGCTTTCTAAAGTTGGTGCAATTTTTTCTGCGTAAAGTCGCGCTTCTCTCGATGAATTATATTTTCCAATAAAAACACGATAGCGACCATCTTTACCTTTCACTCTATCTATAAAAGCTGGAATTCCAGCATTGTTAAAAAGCAAAACTTGTTCTGATGCTTTTATTTGCGTTCCCCAAGAAGAAATTTGGATTGAATAACTTCCAGTTCCCATTGCAACACTTCGAGCTTTTGATGGAGGTGGTGGTGGAGGTGGCGGAGGTGCTTTTCTAGTTGGTGTATCTGGAGAAGTGGTCCTTCCTTTTTCTGTTATCAATGCAGGTTTTAAAGTTACACCAGGTTTTACAAGTTCTACTACAGGAGCAGTTGGAACTGCATTTGAATCAGCTACAGCAGTTGTATCTGGAAATTGCATAGCTGGAAATTGTTTTTTTTCTTCATCAAAAACGCCGAAGAGATATAAAGTCAATCCAATAATTCCCAAACCTAAAACTCCGGCAACACTAATTGCAATTGGAAATGGAAGTCCAAGAATTTTTTTCTTTCCTGCAATTGGTGGTGCTCCCGGTTTTGCTCCTGGGATTGGTGCTCTTGGTGGTGGTGTTCCTTTTAAATTTAAATTTGGCATATTATTCTCCTTTTAGAATCTTACCAGCGATATGCTGCTCCAAGTGAAATAAAAATTCCTGGTTCGTTATAACCTTCCCACATTTCATATTTTGAATTTAGTAAATTTTCCATTCTTAGAACTGCAGTTAAATTATTTAAAATATTATAGTCAATTTTTCCAGATAATTTAAAAATACTTTCCGTCTTTCCATCAGATTTTTTGAAACCAAATCCTCTCGGAGAAGACAATTGTAAATCAATTGTTGAAGACAAATTTTCAATTATTGGCATTTGATACTTAGCAAGAACTTCCAACACAGGAACATACGGAAGGACTTCGAGTGAATCAACTGGAAGATTATATTTCCCTGAAACAATTAAATTATGTTTAAAGTCATTCTGATAAGTTACTGTAGCACTTGCAATAATTTCATTTGAATTAAAATATATTGCATCAAACATTTTATTTGTATCGGCTTTGTAAAATGGACGATCTTCTGCAGATCTAAAAGCTATATCACTTCGTAATTGTAATTTTTCTGAGAATCTGTATAATCCAGCAACCGATAATTGAATTGGAATCGTCATATGATTTAATGCGGTAAGAGAAGAGACATATGGATTTATTTCAAGATAATCTTGAATAGACAATTTTTTTACATCGCGTGAAATTGTAAATGTTAATTGAAGCGGATTTGAGTATTGATAATTAAGTAGAAAATTTCCACCAAATTGTGATTGAGAATTATTTTGTGTGCCGCGATAAAATATTTCTGTTAATTGTAAAGAGGTATTAATTTCACGATTCCATCGATAATCAAAATTTAATCCATTTCGAAAATAATATGACTGATGTCCTTCCCTCATATAAACAGATTGATATTGTGAAAATAATTGGTAAGTAACTGAATTAATTGTTGTGCTACTTGTTGCCGATAAAGAAAATTTATCTTCCGTGAGATCATTAAAATCACTCATACTTAAAACATTTATCCCGAGTTGTAATTGATAAGAAAGCGGATTGTTTAACCACGAAGGATTGAATTCCGACTGTAAAATATTTCCGTTGAATGAAAAATTATTTACAGATCTATTTTTACTTGAATCTTTTGAACCGAACAAACCATAATTATCAATTCCAATTCCTACTTTAGCTTGTCCGCGGGATTTTACAAGAAAGGATATTGAATTTTCTAAATTTAATAATGAAATATTTCCGCCAAGTTCGATATTCCCTTTTTGCTTATCTGCATTTGAAACATGACCATTTGTTTGATAAAGCATTCCGTGAAATAAAATTCCGGAGGTTTCATAATTTTTCCCAAACCAACCTTCAATTGCCGGGGTTGAATAGCTTCCAAAAGAAAGCAAAACTTTTCCACTCATTATTTCTCTTTCACGTTGAAGTTGATGCTGAGTTTTTTTCTGCTGATCGGTGTTTGGTAATAATGAAATTGGTTTTGTAGTTACTTGATAAATTTTATCTTCATCAGCTAACTGCCGTTCAACTAATTGTGGTGTAAGATATTCTTCTTTTGTAATTACAAATTCAGGATTATCGATTTTAGGCATTAAAGTATCCTGCGAAGTTGGACCGGTCTCTTTAGTAATTGAAGGAACTTCTTTTTCCTGTGCAAAAATATTAGTTACAAAAAATACTACAAAACAAAAAATAATAATGTTTTTCATTATAATTGTTCCAATTCTTTAAGGCGACGTTTTGCCTCTGTAATTAATCCAAATTCGGTTGTTTGCTTCAGTACAAAATTATATGATTCCTTTGCTTTTATTTTCTGATTTGTTTTTTCGTAACACTCACCAAGTTGTAAATAAGATTTTGCAATCCAAATTCCGGAAGCTGGATAAACATATCTCACTCTCATAAATGAAATAATTGCTTCAGTATAATCTGGTGGATTTTGTGTTTGATAAATCATACCGATTGAATATTGCGACTCAGCTCCTAATTCATCAGTATGAGAAAGTGCAACAGTTTTAAATAACTCAATTCCTTTATTAAAATCTTTTCTTTCCGTATAAATTTTTGCTAATTCAACTCTAGATTTATCGCCTGCATTACTTTTTGGATGTTGTGCAATAACCGATGAATATTTATTTATTGCATCATCATCTTTTCTTAAAAGTTGAAAAATTATTCCTTGTTGAAATGAAGCTTCCTGTGATTCAAAAGATTTTTGATATTCTCTTTCAATTCGTGCTAATGTAGTTTGTGCTTCGCTTCTCATTCCTTGTTGAATTTGCGCTAATCCCAATTCAAGAAGTATTCTCGGAGAATATTCATTCGATTTATTTTTTTCAGAAAGTGGTTTAAGAATATTAATTGCATTCTGCTGTTGATTTATTGTTCTGTATGCTTTTGATAATTTTAATTGTGCATCTATAATTATTTTACTTTTTGGATAGTCTGTTATTATTTGATTTAAGGTAGTAATAGATTCTGCAACTTTATCATTTGTGAAAAGTAATTCACTCTTCTGTAAAAGTAAATCCGATTTTATATTTGATTTTGGGTTGTCAGCAATAAAATTGTCTATTAAAGTAATACTTTGCAATGGCTTCTCTAACAAAACATAGCAATAAACTATTCCACTAAATGCATCTAAAATAAATTCTGTTTCAGGAAATTTTGTTATAACAATAGAATATGATTCGATTGCTTTTTCATAATTCCCGGAATTATAATATGCATCGGCTATACTATAATATGCTCTCGGTAATAAATCGCTCTTCGAAAATCCTTCTATAAAATTTGAAAATGTTTGAATTGCTTCCGGATATTTTTTCTCTCGGAAATATATCCAACCAGTTGTATAAAGTGCATCATCTGCATATTCAGATTGAGCAAACTTGCCCGATAAATCTTTAAATACTTGAATTGCTTTTTGCATATTCCCAACTTTATAATACGATTGAGCAAGTTGGTGAATTGCATAATCATTTTCTTTATTTGATGGAAATTTTTTTATTAAGTCAGACAAAGTAGAAACAGCATCAGTATATTTTTTAGAATAATAAAACGCATCTGCTAATCGAAGCTGTGCATCATAAACAAGTTCGTGTGTCGGATATTTATTTAATAACGTTTGAAATGTTTGAATACTTTGCGCGTAAAGTTTTTGATTATAAAGTGACCATCCCAAACCGTGTAAAGCATCAGGTAATCTTTGATGATTTGGTGATTGTCTAATAAATTCTTTATAATTTTTCTCAGCATTCGAGAATTGTTGTAATGCAAAATATGTTTCACTCAACCAAAAAACTGCGTCATGATTTAATGGATATGATTTATACAATACTATATAATCTGAAAAAGAATTAATTGCCTCGTTATATTTTTTTGCTTTATAACTACTCCACCCTTTTTGGAAAATAGCTTCGGATTTTAATGTATCATTTGTGTTTGGTGTAGTTAAAATATTCGAAAATGATTTTTCGGCTTCTTTATAATTTTTCTGTACAAGGTTTATTTCACCAATCATTTTAAAAGTAATTCCACGAAGAGAACTTGTTTGAAATTTATCAATTAATTTTGAGTACGATTCGAATGATTGTTGATATTTTTTTAAATCAAATAATAATTCTCCGGCATCAAAAAGTGCGTCATCTGCCAACTCATGTGTTGGGAATTGTGTTGCTACTTTTTGGAAAGTTAAAATTGCATCTTCCTTTTTTTCAATAAGTCGATACGTGTAAGCTAATCGATATGTTGCTTCTGTTGCGTATGGAGATTTTTGCTGACTTATTTTGCTGAGCAATTTTATTGCTTCATCATATTCTTTTGTTTGAATAAATGATAGCGCAAAAGTGTATTGAGATTTATTTATTAATTCATGATCGGGATATTGTTTTTCGAAATTTAATAAATACTTTCTCGCTTCAGGAATTTTTCCAAGTGCAAGATTCGAAATCCCTTGTAAATACATCATGCTTCCACTTAAAATAGAATTATCAGCTAAATCAATTCCAATTTCTGAAAAGTGTAGCAACACTTCTTCATATCTTTTAAGCGAATACAAAACTTCGCCAATGTGAATTACAACTTTTTGAGTGAGTTCCTTTTTTGATTCATCATTTTTAAAATTTTGTAAATATAATTTGAAACGTGTTAATGAGTTTTCGAAATTTCCTTGTTTTTCATATAACCAACCGATCGAATAAAATGCATACGGAGATAACGAATGCGTTGTCGAACTATCCGCACTTATACTGTAAAATAAATGTGCATTTGATAATTGCTGAAGTTGATAAAAACTTTCTCCGCTCCAATATGCAGCTTGTCCAAATAATTTATGAGCTGGATATTCTTTAGTTAGTCTCGAAAAATATTTTGCAGAATTTTGATATTGATGCAATCCGTAAAATATTTCTCCCATTCTATATAAAGTGTGTGTATGAATTTCGTTGTGTTGATATTTTGTATCAATAATTTCAAACCGACGCAGTGCTTGAATTGTATCTGAAGTATTCAAATAAGATTCACCAAGAATAAAAAGTGCATCCGTTTGTTTTATCGATGAAGGATATTTTTCGACAAAATATTTTAATTGATCGACTGCCAATTGAAAAAGTTTATCTTGATATAAACCATATCCAAAAGCGTAATCTTGTTCTTCTTGAATTGTGTTATCAGCTATTTGTGAATAGCCAAAATTGAAAAGAAGTAGTAAAAGTAATAATTGTTGAGTTATTGTTTTCAAAATATACAGTAATCCTAATTCATTTAAAGTGATAGTCTAAATACGTACTATAAGTTCTGTAATTTACAACATGAATATTTATTTTGCAATAAATATTGAGATTGCTTATTTCTGTAAATATTCCTGTAAACTTAAGACTGAATGTTTTTTCTTGAGTAAATACTCAATTCCCTTTACAGCGCTTACTGCGGCCGATATTGTTGTAATAAACGCAATTTTATGCTGAACCGCCGCCCAACCAATCGCGTATTCGTCGTATCGTGAACCTTCGCCGAATGGGGTATTTATTACAAGTTTTACTTCCCCATTTTTAATTCTGTCAACAATGTTTGGTCTTCCTTCTTGAACTCGAAAAATAAATTCACATGGAATATTATTTTGTTGCAGAAATTTTGATGTACCTAAAGTTCCTATTAATGAAAATCCTAAACTCAAAAAGTTTTTTGCGATTTCTAAAATTTTCTGATTTTTATCTCCGTCGTTAACACTGATAAAAACAATTCCAGATTTTGGTAACGGATTCCCAGCACTTAAATTTCCTTTTGCAATTGATTCACCAAACGATCTTGAAATTCCCATAACTTCACCTGTTGATCTCATTTCGGGACCGAGAAACATTTTTACTTTTGGAAATTTTGAAAATGGAAAAACAGCTTCCTTTACAGCGATGTGTTTTATTTTTCTGAAATCAAAATCTAAAACTCCTAATTCTTTTAAACTTTTTCCAACCATAACTTTTGCTGCTATTTTTGCTAAAGGAATTCCTGTAGTTTTACTTACGAATGGAACAGTTCTCGATGCACGCGGATTTACTTCCAACACATAAAAAATATTATCCTTGTATGCAAATTGAATATTCAACAATCCGATTACATTTAAAGCTTTTGCTAATTTTTTAGTAATCTCAATCACTTCATCTATTTTATCATTTCCAATAATATATGGCGGCAGTGTACAAGAGCTGTCACCAGAATGAATTCCTGCCTCTTCAATATGCTCCATCACTCCACCGATCAAAACATCTTTTCCATCGCAAACTGCATCAACATCAAACTCAGAAGCATTCTCCAAAAATTTATCTATCAAAACTGGTTTTTCCGGAGAAATATTTACTGCTTGTTTCATATACTCACGAACAGTTTTAGAGTTGTAACAAATTTGCATTGCTCTTCCACCGAGAACATACGATGGTCGAACAAGAACCGGGAATCCAATTTTTTCTGCAACCAAAACTGCATCTTCAATTTTAAAAGCGGAACCGAAAGGAGGATGTTTTATTTTTTCTTTCTTTAACAAATCACCAAATCGTTGTCGGTCTTCAGCTAAATCTATTCCTTCTGTCGAAGTTCCAAGTATATTAATCCCTTGTTCCTCCAATGCTTTTGCGAGCTTTAATGGAGTTTGTCCACCGAATGAAACTATTATTCCATCTGGTTTTTCATGATCGCAAATATTTAATACATCTTCAAAAGTAAGTGGTTCAAAATATAATTTATCAGTTGTATCGTAATCAGTTGAAATTGTTTCGGGATTACAATTGATCATAATCGTTTCGTAACCTTCTTCTCGCAAAGCATAAACTCCATGCACGCAACAATAATCAAATTCAATTCCTTGACCAATTCTATTTGGACCGCCGCCAAGAATTATAATTTTCTTTTTGTCAGTTCGTATCGATTCATTTTCCTGTTCATAAGTTGAATAATGATACGGCGTTGAAGCTTCAAATTCTGCAGCGCAAGTATCAACAGTTTTATAAACTGGGATTATTCCTTTTTTTATTCTAGATTTTCTGACTGAGAGTTCATCCTTCTTCCATAAAAAAGCTAATTGTCTATCTGAAAATCCAAGTTGTTTTGCTTCGTAAAAAACATTTCTCGGAATTTCTGAAAGTTTTTTCTTTTCAAATGATTTTAATTTTTCTTCGAACTGAACAATTTGTTGGATGTTAAATAAAAACCAACGATCAATTTTTGTTATTTCAAATATTTCATCAATAGTCATTCCAAGTTGGAAAGCATATCGCAGATAAAAAATATTTTCTGGTTTTGGTTGAAGCAGTTGCACTCTAACTTTAGAAATCCAAACTTTTTTCTCTTCAGAATTAAGATTAGAAATTTCTATAATATCTTTTCCATCAGCACCAAGTCCGAAACGACCTTGCTCCATCGAACGTAACGCTTTCTGCAAAGCTTCTTTAAAAGTTCTGCCGAAGGACATTGCTTCGCCAACTGATTTCATTTGAATTCCAAGTGTGTCGTCAACTCCTTTGAATTTTTCAAAATCCCAACGAGGAATTTTTACAACTGTATAATCAATAGTTGGTTCAAAAGAAGCAGGAGTTAATTTTGTAATATCATTTGGAATTTCATCGAGCGTATAACCAATTGCTAATTTTGCAGCTATTTTTGCAATTGGATACCCAGTTGCTTTTGAAGCAAGCGCAGAACTTCTCGAAACACGTGGATTCATTTCGATAATGTACATTTTTCCATTATCGGGATTGATTGCAAATTGAACATTTGAACCACCGGAGTCAACACCAATTGCAAGCATAACTTTTATTGCTGCATCGCGCAAAGATTGATATTCTTTATCTGTTAAAGTTTGTGCCGGTGCAACTGTAATTGAATCGCCGGTATGAACTCCCATTGGATCCAAATTTTCTATCGAACAAATAATTACAACATTATCTTTTGTATCACGCATTACTTCAAGTTCAAATTCCTTCCAACCGATTATTGATTGTTCGACGAGAACTTCGTGAATCGGACTATTATTCAATCCATGTTCGACAATGGAAACAAATTCTTCAATATTATACGCAATGCCACCACCAGTTCCGCCAAGTGTAAAAGATGGGCGAATGATAATTGGAAATCCGATTGCGTCAACAATTTTTAAAGCTTCATCACTGCTATGAACAAATCCTCCGCGTGGCATTTCGAGACCAGCTTCGCGCATAGTTTTTTGGAAAAGTTCGCGATCTTCTGCTTTTTTAATTGCTTGAAGATCTGCACCAATTAATTCTACATTATATTTTTTTAGAATTCCTTTTTCGGCCAAAGCAACTGCAACATTTAATGCAGTCTGTCCACCCATTGTTGGCAAAATTGCATCTGGTTTTTCTTTTTCGATTATCAGTTCGATAAATTCCGGAGTGATCGGTTCAATATATGTAGCATCTGCAAGTTCAGGATCTGTCATAATTGTTGCAGGATTACTATTTATTAGAATTACTCGATATCCTTCTTCCCTTAAAACTTTACACGCTTGAGTTCCGGAATAATCAAATTCGCAAGCTTGACCGATTACAATTGGTCCGCTTCCTATTATTAGAATTGATTTAAGGTCTGTTCTTTTTGGCACGATATAAAATTTTTATATATATAAAAAAAATCCCGACAATTTTGTTTGTCAGGATTTAACTGCGCTAAAATACAAAAGACTTATTTATTTTCAAACTTTTTACTTTTGCAATTGCGAGAACTCAGAGAACAATTTTGGTGGCTGAGTAGATTCTGAAGCAATCGTATCGCCTGCCTGCCGCAGGCGGGAAGCCACATTATAACTTTAACTCATCAATTTTCGCAGCAAGTATAAAGTCGTTTTCGCTAAGTCCGCCAATTGAATGTGTCCAAATTGTTATCCTAAGTTTGTTCCAGCTATAAATTAAAATATCGGGATGATGTCCTTCTGCTTCCGAAATACTTGCAGCTTTATTTACAAAATCTACATTGGCAAGAAAATCTTTAAATGTAAATTCCTTCTCAATTTTTTTCCCGGCAAGCTTCCATCCCTTTCCCGAATTTATAAACTCATTTGCTTGTTCCTCTGTAAATGGTAAAATCCCACCTTCGCAAGGCACACATTTTTTATCTTTCAAATTCATATTGTATTTCTCCATTTTCTTATTGCATCAATAACAATTATAACGGCGCAAATCATAATAATTCCTGTTAAAGTAGAATTTAAATATCCCTGAAAAGCTGTATTGGGATTTTGAGTTAATGGTAAAAAATTATCTACAATACTTAAATATCCGGCAATTAAAGTTGTAGTAACTACAAAAATAAATGGAACCACAGTAACCCAAATGTATTTTGTTTTGCCACGATTTATTAATGCGATAGTTGCAACACAAAGCGCAACTGCAGCAAGTAATTGGTTCGCAACTCCAAACATTGGCCATATTGTTGAAATACTTCCTGTCCAAATAAAATATCCCCACGCAACCACAATTAATCCGGAAGAAATAATTGTGCCGGGAAGCCAGTCGGTTTTTTCAAATGGTTTATAAATTTTTCCGAAAAATTCTTGTAATAAAAATCTTGCAACTCGTGTTCCGGTATCAATTGTTGTTAAAATAAAAAGTGCTTCAAACATTATTGCAAAGTGATACCAATATGCGAGCATATTTTTCAATCCAGGAACTTGTGCAAAAATTTGCGCAAAACCAACTGCCAAAGAAACTGCGCCACCGGTTCGTCCCGCAAGTTCTTCACCAACTTGTCTTGAAAGTTGTTCGAGCATAACAGGATTTATTCCGAGTTTTGCAAATTTTTCTGGCGAAACATTTATTGCAAAATAATCTGCTGGAAAAAGTGAACTCGCTGCAATGAGCGCAATTATTCCAACAAGTCCTTCAACAAGCATTGCGCCATATCCAATCATACGAGCATCGGATTCCTTACTAATCATTTTTGGAGTTGTGCCACTCGAAACAAGTGAGTGAAATCCGGAAATTGCACCACATGCAATTGTTATAAATACAAATGGATAAATTTTTCCGGGAATAATTGGTCCGCCGCCATGAATATATTTTGTAAACATTTCAAGTTTTATTTCTGGCATAACAATAAAAATTGCGAGAATTAAAAATGCAATCGTTCCGATTTTCATGTACGAACTTAAATAATCGCGCGGACAAAGAAGCAACCAAACAGGCAAAACCGATGCAACAAATCCGTAAAGACACATTAAAATTGTAATTCCATTTTTCGAAAAAGTAAAATATTCTGCATAACTTGATTCGGCAATTACTCCACCAAAATAAACTGACAATAAAACTCCGATGATGCCAATTATACTTGCTTCAGCAATTTTACCTTTGCGAATTTTGTACATGTAAAGTCCTACAAAAAGCGCAAGTGGAATTGTCATTCCAATTGTAAAAGTTCCCCACGAGCTTTCATAAAGTGCGTTGACAACTGCGAGTCCCAAACCGGCGAGCGCAATAATTACAATTATCAAAACTGCAATCGAACCAACAATTCCGGAAATTGGACCGATTTCTCGGCGAGCAATTTCTGCAAGCGACTTTCCATCGTGTCGAATTGAAAGTCCAAGTGAAACAAAATCGTGAACAGCGCCGGCGAGAACTACGCCAATCAACAACCATAAAAATCCCGGAAGAAAACCAAACTGCGCTGCGAGAACTGGACCAATTAATGGGCCGGCACCGGAAATTGCTGCGAAATGGTGGCCAAATAAAACCCACTTATTTGTCGGATGATAATTTGCTCCGTCGTTTAATCTGTGCGCCGGAGTTATGATCGAGTCATCTAAAACTAAAATTTTAGCTGCAATAAATGCGCTGTAGTAACGATACGCTATTGCCATAACTAAAATTGCAATTAATAAAAATGGAAATGCATTCATAATTTAGCGGATAATTTTTAGAAAGCGTTTATAAAATGTTGAAAAGTAGTTTTTTTATTTTTTGATAAAATTGAGATAACATCGAAGCGGCATGAAATGTCATTTAAATTATTTTTGTATAAATATCCTTCTGCAGTTCTGCGTAGTAGTTCTTGTTTTTTTGGAGTTACAGATTCTTCGGGAGCTCCAAATTTATCTTGAGTCCTGAATTTAACTTCGACAAAAACCAATTCGGTTTTATCTTTTGCGATTATATCTATTTCGCCATGTTGATAATAAAAATGTTGATCAACAATTTTGAAACCTTTTTGAGTTAAATATTTTACAGCTTTGATTTCACCCAAATTTCCAATTTGGGTTTTAGAAATTTTTTTTGGATTATTTTTTAAAACCATTTCTGATAGCGCATGTAAAGAACAATTGCTATTATAATTCCAAAAACAAGAAACACAACTAATTTATTTTGGTCTTTGCGAGGTTCAATAAATCTGGCACTAATTGGTTTTCTGCTGCTATCATCAGTAATTTTACGGAGTGACTCAAGTAAATTAATCGCAATTTTTTCCCAATCTACAGAGTAAATTTCTTTTTGAATATTTGAAGTTGGTAATAATTCCAAGCCAATAGATTTCATTTGAATTAGTAATTTTATTCTTACACGATTATAAACTTCCTTCGAAAGATAAATCATTTTTTCCGGTGTAATTGAAGCAATATCATTTGCCACATTTACAATTTTACCTTGCGGAATATTTTCAGAAATAAATATTTCGCCAATATGAATTCCGATTTTCACATTAATCTGTTCGGATAAATTTCTATTTGTGTTATAAGTTGAAAGTGTTTCCTGAATATTTATTGCACAATTAACTGCCGAAGTAACTTCATTAAAATATGCGATCGGAATATTTGTTTCAGTTACACTTAATGTACCTTGATGTTTTTCGATTCTGGAATTTAAAGTTGCCTGAAAATATTGTATCGATGTTTTACTTTCATTTTCAACAAACAAAGGAATGCAAACTAATACCGAAGTATTTGACAACAATATTGGAGGTGATGATTCGGTCATTTATTTTTTTTCTGAAATTAATTTACTTTGTAAATGAAAACTTGTACGATGCAATGGTGAATATCCATATTCATTTATATTTCGAATATGAAGTGCAGTACCATAACCTTTATGTTTTGCAAATCCAAATTGCGGGAATTGCTTATCATATTCAATCATAATTTTATCTCGAGTTACTTTTGCAACAATTGATGCGGCTGCAATAATATATGAACGAGCATCTCCTTTTACAAGATTTGTAATTGAATATTTCTGATGTTTGTAAAAATTTCCATCAACTAATACTATTTCGGGATTAATTGAAAGTTTTTGCAAAGCAATATTCATCGCTTGTTTAGTGGCTTCAAGAATATTTATTTTATCAATCACATTTTTAGTTACCACTCCAACTTCAACTGAATTTGCAGATTCTAAAATATGAGTGTACAATTCATCTCTTAATTTAGATGATAATTTTTTTGAATCATTAATTTTTTTATTGAATGTTTTTTTTAGTGTAGCTTCATCGAATACAACTACAGCAGCAACAACCGGACCTGCAAGTGGACCGCGTCCAGCTTCATCAACTCCAGCGATAAAGTTGTTTCCTTTTGACCATAATTTTTTTTCGATTAGCAAATTCATAAACTAAAAATAATAATTAATCCTGCTAACATTGTGTACTTCAAAATTGTGCTGACTTTATGCAGTTCGTTTTTCGAACAATCTTTCCATAAATAAAATAATGAAATTGCAATTGGAAGATAAATAAGTGCTGAAACAAAATAAATATATTCGATATTTTTTAAAATTGGGTTTGTAGAATAGATAAGTAAAAGTAAAATTAGTGTAACTAATATTTGTGTAGCTAATTTTCCAAATTTAATTGGAAATGTTTTTGCATTTTCTTTTAAGTCACCTTCCATATCTTCAAAATCTTTTACAACTTCTCTTGCAAAATTAATTAGAAATGCAAAAAGTGCTGGAAGCAAAACATCCGAATAATTTCCTGTTATTGATCCACCAAAAATAAAAGCCAAACCAGTTAATCCAGCAACATTTAAATTACCAAACAAAAAAGATTTTTTTAAATGTGCGCTATAAAAATAAATCAAAAACAGAGCCATATAAACTACCGTCTGAGAATAAACTGGTAAATTTAAAGTCATAATTAATGCAATTCCGTTTAAAATAAAATACCATTTATACGCAGTTTTTTCTGAAATTAATTTACTTGGCAATACTCTTTCTGGACGATTTATTTTGTCAATTTCCTGATCGAAAATATCATTTATAATCATTCCTGCAGATGCAACAATTGCTCCAATTAAAGATGGAAGTAAAATAATTTGCCAATTTAAAATTGAAGCTCCCGACAAAATTATTGCGGTTGCAATTACCAAAAAGGTAATTAAAGCATTCAACGGTCTGATAATTATAAAAAACGTTTTTAATAATTTTATTTTAGAATTCATTTAATAGTCCTATGTGAAGTTTTCCATCTGTTAATTTATCTTTTTGTGCATATCCAATTGTAAAACTATACAACCATGAACTAATTTGCAACCGAACACCACCGCCATAACCATATAAAAGTTTTTTTTCATTTGCATAATGCAACTGACTATTCGGAAGATTTTTATTCCAAAAAGTTCCGCAATCAAAAAAACCGTAAAGTTGAGAAGTCATTCCAGTGTAATATCTAAATTCAGTTTGAAGGAACGAAGTAGTAGTTCCATAAAATTCATACTCACGATAACCGCGCAAAGTTGTAGTCCCGCCAAGTGGAATTCTGTCGCTAATTTCTAACTTGGAAGCAAATACAGAATTGAATGAGAGATAATTATAAAGTCCACTTTCTTCAGTTAAACTAAATATATTTTCTAAATGAATATTAGATTTTGTAATTTTTATTGTTTCACTTGAATCGTTAATTTTATTTTTTTTATTACCACTTAATAATTTTGTGGAAAAGAAAATTCCTTTTCTGTAATTGCGGACATTATTTCGTGAATCAAAAGAAATACTCCCTCCAATTAATGATTCACTTGAATTTGAAAGATTTAATATTCCTTCTTGTGGAGTAACTTCAGAGCGGAAATATGTTCCTGTTGCGATAATATTTTCAATTAATTTATAAGCTCCATTTATATCATATGAAAATAATACAAATAGATTTTCGTTTTTTCGTTGTCTTATTGATAAATTTAAATCAATTGGAAAACTCAAAACCCAAGGCTCACTATATTTTATTAAATAATTATGAGATAGTTGATTTTCTTTTTCCCAATCAATATATAATTTCCTTCCGGTCCCTGCAATATTTTTAAATGAAATATGCATCAATCCTGTAATTGTCCCTTTCCCATCTCCCGATGGAACATATCCGGCAATTCCGTCGAATGAATTATAATTTCCTTCCTGAACTTTTATTTTTAAAATTGCAGTTGAATCCGACAATTGAATTGAAGGTTCCTCGACAGAACTAAATAACTGCATTTTCTCAATTCTGGATTTAATAGTTTTTATTTTACTTTGTCTATAAATTTCAAATGGAATAATTTCGGCTTCTCGTTTGATTATATTTCCTTTTGTAGTTTGATTTCCCTCAACCAATATATCATTCAGTAAAATTAATTTTCCTTCTGATATAATTAATGAAAGTAATAATTCATTTTTTACCGAATCAATTTCTAATTTATTTACTTCAATAGTTGCAAGTGGATAACCATTTTCTTCGTACCAATGAAGCAAATTATCAATTCCACTTTCAACTACCGATGAAGATATTTTATCATTTTTTTTAATATTAATTAATTCTGAAACTTGAAGATCGGAAAGTTGCTGATTCCCTTTTATCGAAAATTCTTTTAATGAGTATAAATTATTCGGTTGAGTTAATAAGAATTGCGTGAATATTACTATTGTAAATATTAGCTTTTGATACACTCAGCAGAATGTTATTTAGAGATTCTCTGAATTAAATCCCAAATTGGGGTTGTTAAGCGATAATCACCAAATCCACTTTGGTCAATAAAAATTAGCTGTCGGTTATAAATATAATATGACCAAACTTCAAAAGGTTTTGCATTAATTTCAAATGGATGTCTCTCAATATTATTTGGAGGTCCGAGTAAAATAAACGCCATTCCCATATCCGTTCTCCATCCTTCAGTAAAATGCGAAAACATTTTATTTGAATATTCAATTCGCTGATAATATTCTAAAAAGTATTCATTTATTTCAGTTGCAGGGAGCTTGTCTTTTTTCTTCCAAAATTTATCGAACAGATTTTTTTTATCATCTTTTGACTTTGCGAAAACCATTTCTTTATATTCAGCGTCCGTTGCAATATATTTTGTTTGCTGAATTGCCAGTTCAATATCTGTAATTTCGATTAAACCATTTCCAATTCTCGATATAATTTCCAATGAGTTAGAAATATTTTCTTTTAGATTTCTTAGAGATGAAGCAGTAATTTTTAATTTTGATTTTCCGAGTGGTATTTTTGTAATTTCAAAACTTTCAATAAGCTGTAAATTTGTTCTCGATAAATACTTTTTATTTTTAGAATAAATTGTATCGTTTGAAGAACTAATAATTTGATACGAGACTAAAAGTGAATCATTTATTTTTGGTACAAAATTATATAATTCGTAAAATATTTTTAATGTATCTTTTCCTTCACCAATTACGTTTGATAAATTTGGAGTTAGCGATGTTCCAGAATTAGTCCGAATAATATTATTTAGCAACAATATCGAACTTATCCCCAAATACTCATTTCTTCCCAAAGTAAAATCATTAAATAATATTTCCTCTGTCGATATAGTTTTAGTTGAAAGATCCTTTACACTTATTTTTACACTGTAATTTGCAAGTGGTACACTAAAAGTTCGTTGAATTACTTGTCCGAGATTTGTTTTAAAAGTTTCATCATATGTATCAACATTAAATTGTTCAATCCATATTTTTTCTGTATAAATTGATTTATCAGAATTAATAATTAAAATACTTATCTCGGCGCTTGAATTAAATTTTGTCCCCTTTTTTTCAAAGTGAAATGTGTTTGAAAATAATTTTATATAAACATCGAGTCGGCCATAAGTAGAATCTGGTACAAAAAATCCAAGTATTCTTTTTTCAAATTTTGGAGATTGATCGACATTAGGTGTAAAATATTCCTGAGAGGAACTAACTGTAAAAAAAACAAAAACTATTATAAATAACTTAGGTGCGGGAATTCTCATTTCTAAAGTTACAATAATGGTTGGTATTATTCAACAATTTCACCAAACAAATCATATTCAAGAGAATCAACAATTTTTGCATTTACAAAAGAACCGATTTTTAAATGCTTACTTTTTGGTATAATTATTTCATTGTCAATTTCAGGCGCATCCCATTCAGTTCTTCCAATATAATTTTCATTTTCAATCCGTTCGACTAAAACCTTTGCAGTTTTCCCAATTCTCCCAACATTACGTTTGTATGAAATTTCTTTTTGAATATCCATTATATATGATTGTCGTTCTTCTTTTACTTTTTGAGGAATTGGATCGCCAAGTCCAAATGCCGAAGTGTTTTCTTCTTGCGAATATGTAAATACTCCGAGACGATCAAATTCAATTTCTTTTAAAAATGTAATCAACTCTTCGAAGTCTTTTTCGGTTTCATTTGGATAACCTGTAATAATTGTAGTTCTCAATGCAATCCCCGGAATTTTTTTTCTAATTTTATTTAAAAGTTCACTCAATATTTTTCTTGTAAGTCCGCGACGCATTGATTTTAAAACTGAATCTGATGCGTGTTGAATTGGAATATCGATATACTTACAAATTTTTTTAGAATCAGAGATTACATCAAGAACTTCCAAAGGAAATTTTGCAGGGAATGCATACATTAACCTTATCCACTCAATTCCATTTACCGTAGAAAGAGATTTTAATAAAGATGGAAGTTCTCTACCACCATACAAATCTAATCCATAATAAGTTGTATCCTGTCCAATCACAATTAATTCTTTAATATTTTTTTCAGAAAGATTTACAACTTCTTTCATAATTTCATTGATTGGTTTTGATTTGTGAGTTCCTCTCATAATTGGAATAGCACAGAATGAACATGGATTATCACAACCTTCAGAAATTTTTAGATATGCATAATGCGATGGAGTTGATAAATCTCTTTCGCCAAGAAGTTCATATTTATATTCCGCTCCTAATTCTTTTAAAATATCGGGTAAATTATTCGAGCCAAAATATTTGTCAACTTCCGGAATATCTTTTTTTAAAGCTTCGTGATATCTTTCGGACAAACATCCCATCACAAATAAATTTTGAATTAGTCCGGCTTTTTTCTTTTCAACAGTTTCTAAAATTGTATCAATAGATTGTTGTTTTGCTGATTCAATAAAACCACAAGTATTAATTATGCAAAGATCTGAACCATTTATTTCTTCTGAAATTGTAAACTGATTTGCGCGAAGTTGTCTTTGAAGAAATTCCGAATCGACTGTATTTTTTGCACAGCCAAGAGTTAAAATGTGAATTTTTTTAGTTTTGGTTTTCACTAATTTAATGAAGCCTTTTCTTGTTCTTTATATTGCAGCTGATAAAGTTTCTGATAAATTCCACCAACTGCAAGTAGTTCTTGATGATTTCCACTTTCGCGAATTTCCCCTTTATGCATAACAATTATTTTATCTGCTCGTTGAATTGTTGAAAGCCGATGCGCAATTACAATTGAAGTTCTATCTTGCAATAATTTTATTATTGCTTGTTGAATTAGAATTTCAGTTTCAGTATCGACACTTGAAGTTGCTTCATCTAAAACAAGAATTTGTGGATTGTAAGCAAGTGTTCTTGCGAATGAAATTAATTGTTTTTGACCAACTGAAAATGTTGAACCTCTTTCTTTTACTTCTCCGGAAAATCCACCTTGTAATGAATCGATGAATTTCTTAACTCCAACCATTTCAGCTGAGTGTTTAACTTTATCAATTGATATTTCTTCATTTCCGAGATCGATATTTGTTTTCACATCGCCGGAAAAAAGAAATACATCTTGCATTACTAAACCAATATTTTTTCTTAAATCCACTTGGGATACATTTTTAATATTTATTCCATCAATTAATATTTCTCCTTTTTGAATATCATACATTCTGTCCAGAAGATTAATAATTGTAGTTTTTCCTGCTCCAGTATGTCCGACGATTGCAATCGTTTCTCCCGGAAAAATAGTGAGTGAAATATTTTTTAAAATCCATTCTTCGTCATTGTAAGCGAACCAAACATTTTTGAATTCAATTTTACCTTTTGTTTTATTTAATGAGACAGGATTTTCAGAATCTATGATTGCAGTTTTGTCATCTAATAATTTAAAAATTCTTTCAGATGAAGCCATTGCAGTTTGCATTATGTTATATTTTTCGGAAAGATCACGAATCGGCCGCCAAAACATTTCGTTAAATTGTAAAAATGCCATTATAGTTCCGATTGTTACAGTTCCTTCAATAATTCCATTTGCAGAATACCAGATTATTAAACCGACGACAACTGAACCAATAATATCTACACTTGGATAAAATAATGCGTAATAAAAAATTGATTTAATATTTGCATCGCGATGTGCTCCATTTATATATTCAAATTTTTTAAATGATTTTTTTTGACGATTAAAAATCTGATCAACCAACATTCCACTAATATGTTCCTGCATAAAAGTATTAATTTTTGCAACTTGTAATCTAACTTCGCGATAAGCTTCACGGGCTTTTTTTCTAAAAAGAAAAGTACCATAAAATAAAAATGGCAATACAGATAATGTAATAATGGCCAATTTCCAGTTCATTGAAAACATCAACCAGACAATGCCAATAATCATAAACACATCACTAAAAACCATTACAATCCCGGATGAAAACATTTCATTCAAAACTTCAACGTCATTTGTAACTCTGGTAATTAAACGGCCGATAGGATTTTTATCAAAAAACCGAAGTGACCGATATTGCAGATGTCGATAAATTTCTATTCGTAAATCGTAAATTGTTTTTTGTCCAATCCATTGAGTTAGATATGCATTAAAAAATTGCATAACACCTCGAATCATTAACACTGCAAAAAACAACATCGTTGTGTAAAGCAATCCTTCTTTATCACCTTTTGCAATATTATCGTCAACTGCAATTTTTGTAAAGAATGGACGAACCGATTCCAGCAATGCAACAACCATACTTAAAACTATCGCGCCAGTTACTTGCCATTTGTATGGACGAAGATATCGGATCAATCTCATCATCAAATTACTGTCGTATGCTTTTCCTAATATTTCATCATCTTGCATTGACATTATAATTTTTCCAATTCTTGTTCTAATAATTGTTTTGAATATAGGTCAGAATAAATTCCATTTAATTTTACTAATTCGTCGTGAGTTCCCTTTTCAACAATTTCACCGTTTTCTAAAACTATAATAAGATTTGCATCTTTTACTGTTGAAATTCTATGGCTGATAATTATACTAGTTCGTTCTTTCATTACTTCACGAAGTCGATGTAAAATTTTATCTTCTGTGTAAGTATCAACCGCGGAAAGTGCGTCGTCAATAATTAATATTTTTGGATTTTTTATAATTGCACGTGCAATACTTGTGCGTTGTTTTTGTCCGCCGGAAAGCGTTATCCCGCGTTCACCAATTATTGTTTCATATTTATTTTGAAATTCCTCGACATCAACTGAAATTTGCGAAACTGAAGCTGATGAAATTAATTCATCTGTTTTTTTATCTTCAACTCCATAAAAAATATTTTCTGCAATTGAGTCGGAAAATAAAAATGTCTCTTGAGAAACATATCCAATTTTTGTACGAAGTGTTTCAAGCGGAATTGTACGAATGTCATTTCCATCAATTAATAAATTACCTTCTGTGATATCATACAAACGAGGAATTAAATTAATTAATGTGCTTTTTCCAGAACCTGTATGTCCGACAATTGCTAAAGTTGAACCTTTTGAAATTTTAAGATTAATATTTTTTAAAGCAGTCCTGTTTGCACTTTCGTGAGTAAAAGAAACATTTTTATATTCAATTTCGCCATCAATATCAGTTATCACATAATTGGTGTCAGTTGAATTTTTAATTTCTGGTTCACGATCGATAATTTTTTGAAGTCGGCCCATCGATGCTCCTCCTTGTTGGAGAATATTTATAACCCAACCAAATGCTATCATAGGCCAAATTAACATTACCAGATATGCAAGAAATGCTGTTAATGTTCCAATTGTAATTTCATTATTTATAACTTTAAGTCCGCCAAAATAAATTGTAAGTAAAATTGATGAACCAACAAGTAAAAACATCATCGGCCACATTAATGATTGTACTTTTGCTAACTCAAGATTTTTTTTAAGATATGAAGTACTTAATTTTTCAAATAATCCTATTTCATATTCTTCTCTTACATAAGATTTTACAACTCTAATTCCGGAAAGATTTTCTTGTGCGCGTGTTGTAAGTTTACTGTAGGTTTCTTGTTTCTCAATTGATTTAGTATGAATTGTTTTTCCTGCATAATAAACTGCCAACGAAACTAACGGAAGTGGAATTAGCGCTATTAATGTCAAAGTCCAGCTTTTCACAAACATAAACATCAATGAAAAAACTAATGTCATTAATGAATCAATCGGATACATTATTCCAGGACCAAGTGCATTACGAACTGCGTTGATATCGTTCGTAGCGTGGGCCATTAAATCACCCGTTGGTGTTTTTTGGAAATATGAAAGTGGTTGTTGTTGTAAAAAAGAGAGAAATGTATTTCGTAAATCAAATTCAATTTTGCGCGATACAACTATAATTGTTTGGCGAGTGTAGTACGTAAAAACTCCACTCATAATTGTAAATGAAATTACAAGAAGAGAGTACCAAATCATTTCAGATAATAATTTTTCTCCATCCTTAGGCAATTGCTGCATTGTATCGATCGCATTTCCAATAAAATGTGGAAGTACAACGCCAAGCAAATTAGCCAAAATAATTGTTACCAATCCCCAAGATAATGTTGAACGGTACTTTTGTAAGTATGGTAAAAGATGATACAGCAACTTCACGAATTAACCTATTTCAGTAAAAGATAAATATTTTTGAATTGCTTTTGGAATTGAAATTTTTCCCGCTTCAGTTTGATATTGTTCCATTAATGCAGCAACAACACGTGGTAATGCTAAAGCTGAACTATTTAATGTGTGAACAAATTCCATTTTTTTTGTTTCAGAAGAACGATATTTAATATTCATTCTGCGAGATTGAAATGCTTCAAAATTACTGCAGGAAGAAACTTCCAACCATTTTTTTTGTCCACAAGACCAAACTTCTAAATCATATTTTTTTGTTTGAGTAAAACCCATATCTCCAGTACACATTAATAAAACTCGATATCTTAAACCAAGTTGTTGAAGAAGATTTTCTGAGTCTGTTCGTAGTAATTCCAATTCATCGTACGATTTCTCAGGAAGTGTAAATTTTACTAATTCAACTTTATCAAATTGATGTAGGCGATTTAATCCCCGAACATCTTTTCCGTAAGATCCTGCTTCTCTTCTGAAACAAGGAGTGTACGCAGAATATTTTAATGGTAATTTTTTTTCATCGAGAATTTCATCTCTGTGAAAATTTGAAACCGGAACTTCTGCAGTTGGAACTAAAAATAATCCATCTCGCTGAACAGCGTACATTAAATCTTCTTTGTCCGGCAATTGTCCAGTTCCTCGAGCGCTCGCTTCATTCACAACAACCGGTGGAATTAATTCTGTGTAACCATTTACTGAAGCGCTGTCTAAAAAGAAATTTATTAATGCGCGTTGAAACATCGCCATCTTCCCAATGTAAAATGGAAAACCTGCTCCTGTTACTTTTGAGCCTCTGTCAAAATCTATTAATTGTAATTTTTCTGCAATTTCCCAATGAGGCATAATTGCAAATTTTGGTTCCGGAATATTTTGTGATTCAAAAATAACTTTATTTTCTTCCGGTGAATTTCCAATTGGAACGGATGAGTGTGGAATATTCGGAGCAGTCAACAATAATTCTTGAAGCTTATGATCGATGACTTTTAATTCATCGTCCAATTCTAGGATCATAGTTTTGATTTCGCTCATCGATTTTATAATTTCTTCAGTATTCTCGCCTGACATTTTCAAGTGAGCAACTTTTGCTGAAGCTTCGTTTCGCTGAGCTTTTAATTTTTCTACTTGTTGAATTTTCTTACGACGACTTTCATCTAATTCTAAAATTTCATTTAAATTATCGACTTCGTTTTTATTTTTAATCCCCGTTCGGACTTTTTCAGTTTCTTCCCGAATTATCTTAATATCTAACATGTCCTAAATATACAAAATGATTACTGAATGACCTTCAACGATATAAAATGACAATCCTTAAAAATTTCTTCTGCAGATTCTATCTCGAGCCTTTTTATTGAAAAATAAAAATGATCATTTGAAATTTCTCCTTTATTCATTCCTTCAGAATTCATCAGTTCTACTAGTTTGTTTTCTCTTACAAATTCATTTTTTTCATAAAAATCTCCGGCAAGTAAAATAGGAAATGCATTATTTTTTGAAATAAATGAATTGAGTTCTTTAAATTGTATAACTCTATTTTCCGATGAATTATTTACCAATTCTGTACTAATTACTGCAAGCGAACTTACGCCAACATCAATAACTCCGAACGCAGCAGAGTGTTGAATCTTTTTTTTGGGATTTGACAACTTTACAATTGCCGATTGCATAATTGGATAAATACTAAAAATTGCATTACCTGAACTGAAACTTAAATCATCTCTTGCTTCTGCAAAATATTGTCTCATTTCGAGTTGCCGGCTTAATTCTTTTATGGCGTCGAAACCACCACCATATCCCGGACGACCAATTTGTTGAACAAGTAATATTTCCGGATTAAGATTTTTAATTTTTTTTACAAATTTTGTAACTTCGAATTTGGAATTTAATGTATGGTGAAGATTTACTGAAATTATTTTTACAGTTGAAGAAAGTCGATTGACTTTAGTTACCTCTGTTGTTTTACATCCAGAAAAAAATATAACTATTCCTATAAAAATAATATTTCTTAACATCTTAAATTACTTTTGTAAAACTGAAAATTCTTTTTTCATTAATTCTAAAGAGTCTTCTATTGAAGTAGGATTATAATTTAGAATTTTTTGGGCTTTATCTAAAACAAATCCAGATTTTTTCGGGCGAGTTGCAGGTTGTTGTAAATCTTTTGTAAGAATTGGCTGAATGAGTGATGAGTTTAATTTAAAAACTTTTGCTATCGTACAAGCAAATTCATATCTACTTAAAATTGTTGAACCAGAAATATGAAATGTTGTGCTTTCTGTTTGTACAATTGAAAGTAAACAGGCATTCGCAAGATCACCAACATAAGTTGGATTACTAATTTGATCTGTCACACATCGAACTGGTTTATTTTCCAAAAGACTATTTATAACCCAAAGAGCGAAGTTGTATTTAATATTATTTCCAACTCCAAAAAGTACAATTGTTCTTAATATTGTATAATTAATATCGCTACTTAAAATTGCATTCTCGCCGGCAAGTTTACTTCTTCCATAATAATTAATTGGATTTGGTCTCGCTGTTTCCGAATATGGTCCATCATTCCCATCAAAAACATAATCGGTTGAAATGTGAATTAATTTTGCACCGAGATTTCGGCAAACATCTGCTAAATTTTTAACTCCAACAACATTTACTTTCCATGCATGCTCTCTCTCCTTCTCACATAAATCGACATTAGTTAAACCTGAAGCATTTATAATTATTTCAGGATTAAAACTATTTACTAAACTTTTAATATCACTTCTCGAAGTTATATCAAGTTGAGTATAATCGAAAGATCCATGATTTAAAAAAAAAGTTCTGTGATGAGATGTGTTTAATACTTCAAAATTTGAATTAACAGATAAAAGTTGTGCAAGTCGTTGCCCCAATAATCCATTACTCCCGCAAATCAAAATTCTTTTCATGTTAATTTGGAAAAACTATTTTAAATCTTCGATCCGTTTTTTTTGAAGTTTATCAATTTTAATTTAATTGTAGAATTGTCTAAAGCTAAAATTTCTGCTGCGAGTACTGCAGCATTTTTTGAACCACCAATTGCAACTGTTGCTACTGGAATTCCTGATGGCATTTGTACAATTGAATAAAGTGCATCAACTCCTTTTAATTCCGAGCCGGAAAGTGGAACACCAATAACTGGCAAAATAGTATTCGCTGCAGCAACACCTGGTAAGTGCGCTGCCATTCCTGCTGCTGCAATAATAATTTTATATCCATTCGATTCTGCATTTCTTACAAATGAAACGCACTCATCTGGATTTCGATGTGCTGATAAAACTTGATAAGTATATTCAATTCCGAAATATTCAAGGTATTGAATACATCCTTTCATAGCTTCGTCATCTGAAGAACTTCCTACAATAATTGCAACTTTTGGCATAATTTTTTCCTTTATAATCTTCTTGTTGGTCCTAAATCTTTAAGTGATCGTTCGTTAATTCTCCACAATTCTTGACAAGGAAATGCATTTTCATATAATGCTTTTCCAATTATCAATGAGTCAACTCCAAGTGATTCATATTCCTGAATTAATTTTAATTGTTGATATGAACTGACTCCACCCATAATCGTAATTTTTAAATCTGTATCCAATGCTAATTGTTTTACAAAATCAAAACGTGGTGTTGGGATTTCAGATGATGTTTCAACATCACTATAAATAATTCTTTTTACACCATGATAGTGAAGTCGCTTTGCATATGGAATTACTTCTTCACCATTTTGTAAAATTCCTGAAACTGCTAAAAGATGCGGAACAATTTTACTATATGAAAATCGAGATGACGCGTGTTGTACAAAATTAAAATCCAACGAAACTTTTGCAGACAACACAACTCTGTAAACACCTAAACTAAAAAGATATTCTATATGTTCGATCGATTCAATACTTCCACCAATTTCAATTGGAATATCCAACCTCTCAACAATTTTTTTAATTATTTCACCATTTGGATATTCACCATCGCAATATCCATTTGCATCTGTAATATGCAACGACTTCGCATTTTCACCCCTCCACAAAACTGCCATTTCAATTGGGTCGTCCGAATATTCTCTTCCCTCTTGTGATAAAGGTGTTATATCTTTAACACAGATTTTATTTTTAATCTCAATTGCTGGAATAATGAGTATCATATTTATAATTATTACTTAAAATGTTTAAAATTCAGGAGACATTCAACTATCGATAAAATAAAAAACGCCGATTTAAGTCGGCGCTTTTTAAACGATTGTATATTATTTATTTAAGAACAACCACTTGTTGAACCACATTGTAAACATTTATAACAACTCCCGGAACGAACCATTATTGAACCACATTCATGACAAGGTGGTGCATCTGCTTGAGTTTGAAAAATAACTTTTTCAGATTTTTCGACCTTACTATTTCCCTCTTTTGCAAATTGTAATGTTGGTTCAAGATTTGTTAATTCTGAAACTGGTGCTGGAACTTGTTGATTTTCTAAAAATTTTAACGACAACCATCTGAAGATATAATCACATAAAGATTTTGCAATCGGGATGTTTGAATTGTTTGTAAAACCTGATGGCTCGAATCTCATATGAGTATATTTATCAACCAAAACTTTTAATGGAACACCATATTGTAGCGCCATCGAAGTTGAAGTTGCAAATGCATCCATCAAACCAGAAATTGTTGAACCTTCTTTTGACATTGTAATAAAAACTTCTCCCGGATAATTATCTTCGTACATACCAACTGTAATGTAACCTTCATGTCCGGCAATACTAAATTTATGTGTAATCGAACGTCGTTCATCTGGAAGTCTGCGACGAGCTATTTGTTTAGTAGCAATTGCTTTTTTTTCTGTCTCTAAAGAAGTACTTAACGGCTGAGTTCGTTTGCAACCATCTCGGTAAACTGCAATTGCTTTCAATCCTAATTTCCATGCTTCAATATATGCTTGCATTATTTCTTCAGGAGTTACGTCAGTCGGCATATTTACAGTTTTAGAAATTGCACCGGAAAGATATGGTTGTGTTGCAGACATCATTTTTATATGTCCCATATAATGAATCGATCGTTTTCCTTTTGCAGGTTTAAATGCGCAATCAAAAACCGGAAGATCTGTTTCTTTTAAATATGGCGCTCCTTCAATTGTATCATTCTTATCTATATAATTTAAAATGTGTTCAATTTGTTCGCTATCGTATTCAAGTTTTTTCAATGCTTCACCAACAGTTCCGTTGACTAACTTCATCATTCCACCACCAACAAGTCGTTTATATTTTACTAGAGCAATATCTGGCTCAACTCCTGTTGTGTCGCAATCCATCATAAATCCAATTGTTCCGGTTGGAGCAAGAACTGTTGCTTGTCCATTTCTGAATCCAAATTCTTTTCCAACTGCGATTGCATCCTTCCAACATTTTTGTGAAGCTAAAATTAAATCTTGTGGAATAGAAACATTACTAATTTGATCTGCATAAATACTATGTCGATTCATAACATTCAACATTGGTTCTTCATTTACTTTGTATCCTTCGAAAGGAGAAATTTCTTTTGCAATGAGAGCAGATTGATGATAGGCAACTCCACACATTAAAGAAGTAATAGCCGCAGAATAATCGCGACCTACATCACTATCGTATGCGAGACCGCGCGCCATTAATAGTGCGCCGAGATTCGCGTAACCAAGTCCTAATGGACGAAATTTATGACTGTTTGCTCCAATTGTTGGAGTTGGATAACTCGCATTATCTACAAAAATTTCTTGTGCAGAAATTGTTAATCTAATTGCGTAATCAAAAGACGAAACATTAAATTCTCCATCTTCTTTTCTGAATTTCATTAAATTTAAAGATGCAAGATTACAAGCCGAATCATCCAAGTACATATATTCGCTACAAGGATTCGATGCGTTAATTTTAGAAGTATTAGATGATGTGTGCCAGTTATTAATTGTTGTATCGTATTGCATTCCAGGATCGCCACAAATCCAAGCAGCTTCGGCAATTTGTCTCAATAAATCTCTTGCACGAAATGTATCCATTGGTTTATTGTTCTTGATAGATTTCGTTGACCACTCTTTATCTTCAAGAGCAGCTTTCATAAAGTCATCGCTAACTCGTACAGAATGATTTGCATTTTGGTAAGAAATTGTATCGTAAGCTCCACCATGAACATTAAATCCACCATCATAACCAGCGTCGATTAAAGCCCATGCTTTCTTTTCTTCTTCTGCTTTACAATTCACGAAGTCAAGAATATCTGGATGGTCAACATTTAGAATTACCATTTTTGCGGCTCTTCTTGTTTTTCCACCTGATTTGATAACACCTGCAAAAGCATCATATCCACGCATAAAAGAAACAGGTCCTGAAGCAGTTCCGCCACTTGTTAAATTTTCGCGCGATGAACGTAAAGTTGAAATATTTGTTCCAGTTCCCGAACCCCATTTGAAAAGCATTCCTTCGGTTTTTACTAAATTTAAAATTGAATCCATTGAATCTTGAATTGAATTTATGAAACAGGCAGAAACTTGTGGCTTATCTTCAATTCCGAGATTAAACCAAACCGGACTATTAAATGCCATGTATTGATTTACTAGTATGTAGCAAAGTTCATTATAATAAATTTCTGCATCTTCATCAGTTGCAAAGTAGTTTCCTTTTTTTCCCCACTCATAAGTTGTCTTCGCAACACGTTCAACTAATTGCCTGACACTTGTTTCTCTATCTGGTGTTCCAATTAATCCATGAAAATATTTTGATACAACAACATTGGTTGCGGTCATCGACCACGATTTTGGGATTTCTACATTTTTCTGTTCAAATATTTTGTCCCCTTTTTCATTTGTGATGCTCGCGGTTCTTAATTCCCACTCAATCTCATCAAAAGGATGAACTCCTTTTTTTGTAAAATATCTAGAAAATGTTAATCCCTTTGTTGTTAATGTATCATTCAACCCTGAGAACACTTGTGTGCTTCTCAATTTGGTATCAGATTCTTTCATGTGTGTTCCTTTTTTGGATGGGTTTCGAAACTGAAAAATTTTTATTTTTTTTAATACTCATAAATACTGTTTTTCTAAATAAAAAACGCCTACTTCACAATCAACTTTGCGCTTAGCTAAGTACATTCAAAATAATGCCTTGATTGTACTGAGTCAAGTTAAGTATTAGGTGGTGTAAGCTTTTCAAAGAAATCGAAAACTGGAAAAAATTTTGCGTATTATCACAAACAACCGTTATTAAACTTTTTCTAATTTTCTTTTTACTATTTTTTAATTGTTCAATGGTAAGAAACTTTTTATATCTTATGCAAGAAATATTTTATTTATTTTTTGGAAAGGAGTTGTTATGGCACTACAAGTGAAATGTTCGACAATCCCGGAGATGTTCGAAAAAATATCTCAGAAGTATTTAAACCAATCCCGCCCTGCATTATATTATAAAAGTGAGGGTAACTTTCTTCCAATAAGCTATAAAGAGTTGAGAGAAAATGTCCGTTCATTTGCAAATGGATTATTTTCTTTGGGAGTCTCTAATGGAAATAAAATTGCAATAATTTCAGAAAATCGTCCAGAGTGGTTTGTTAGTGATATGGCAACTGTCTCGATCGGTGCAACCGATGTTCCGATGTACCCAACTCTAACTCCCAAACAAATAGAATATATTTTAAACGATGCTGAAGTTTCAGTTGTTATAGTTTCAAACCAAACACAATTAAATAAAATTCTTAAAATTCAAGATCAGGTTTCAACTTTGAAAACTATAATTGTGATGAATGAAACTTATGAATCAACATTCCCAAATACTTTTCAAATTAAAAAAGTAATGCAACTTGGAATTGAATATGAAAAAACACATTCAACCGAACTTGAAAATTCAATCTCAAAAGTTAAAGCTGAAGATCTACTTACTATTATATATACATCCGGAACCACAGGAAATCCAAAAGGAGTAATGCTTTCTCATAGTAATATTATATCAAATATGACTGCATGTATGAATGAGATTCCAATTGATGATACTGATTTAACATTATCGTTTTTACCGCTATGTCACATCTTCGAAAGAATGGGTGGATATTATTCGGTGTTCGGTTGCGGTGCGACAATTGCTTACGCCGAAAGTGTAGAAACTGTTCGTGATAATTTGGGAGAAGTTCATCCAACTATGATGACAGCAGTTCCGCGATTTTTTGAAAGAGTTCAAACGAGATTAATTAAACAAGTCGACAGCGGTTCACCAATAAAGAAAAAAATTTTTTATTGGGCGATGAGTGTTGGTAAAAATTATTTGTGTGCAAGTAAATCAGGAAATGTTTCTTCATCTCTTGCATTCAAATATAAAATTGCAAACGCACTTGTTTACAAAAAATTAAAAGAGCGAATGGGTGGGAAACTTCGATTCTTTGTTTCTGGCGGAGCAGCACTTCCAAAATCACTCGGCGAATTTTTTGCTTCAATTGGTATTACAATTTTGGAAGGTTTCGGCTTGACTGAAACTTCACCAGTTTTAACATTGAACAGACTTAATGATTATAATTTCGGAACAGTTGGAAAACCACTTGCCAACGTTGAAGTTAAAATTGCAGCCGATGGAGAAATTCTAGCTAAAGGTCCAAATATTATGGTGGGATATTTTAAAAATCAAACTGCTACAAATGAAGTTATAGACAAAGATGGTTGGTTTCACACTGGCGATATTGGAATGTTCGATACAAACAAGAACCTGGTAATTACAGATCGAAAGAAACACATTTTTGTTAGTTCTGGTGGAAAAAATATTGCTCCTCAAATTATTGAAAATCAATTAATACAAAGTAAATATATAGATCAGATTTTGATTCTCGGTGACAAACGAATGTTTTGCTCAGCACTTTTAGTTCCAGAGTTTGACAATTTAACCGACTTCGCAAAAAGTGAAAAAATAACTTACACTTCGAAAAAAGATTTAATTTCAAACGAAAAAGTTATTTCACTTTTTAGTGCTGAACTTGAAAGACTACAAAAAGATTTAGCAAACTTCGAACGAGTTAGAAAATTCAGATTAATTTCGGATACATTTACAATTGAGAATAACGAGCTTACTCCGACATTGAAAGTGAAACGAAAAGTTGTCGAGGAAAAATATTCTTCCTTAATCGAAGAAATGTATAAACTTGGCTAAAATCAATTAATAATGAATTGATTCGCACTGATTTTTGCCGTAATTTGTAGGTAATCATTTATCAGCATGGAATCATTCATCCCAATTTTATTGATGTTACTTGCAAGCACAGCTCTTGCACTTCTCCTATTAAAATTACACCAATTGCTCGGTCCACGAAATCCAAATCGTGAAAAACTTTCTACCTATGAAAGTGGAATGGAACCAATTCAAACTGCACACGAAAGATTTTCTGTAAAATATTATATGGTTGCTGTTCTATTTATTTTGTTCGATATCGAAGTAATTTTCTTATATCCATGGGCAGTAAATTTTCGACAGCTTGGACTTTTTGGTTTAATTGAAATGTTAGTTTTCATCGGAATTTTATTAATTGGTTATTTTTATGTTATTCGAAAAGGTGCATTGCAATGGGATTAGAACATTCCTTCGGCGATAGTATAATTACTACAAAAATTGATTCAGCAATAAATTGGTGTAGAAAAAATTCTATCTGGCCAATGCCAATGGGAATCTCATGTTGCGGAGTTGAACTTATGGCAGTTGGTGCACCAAGGTTTGATATTTCCAGATTTGGTTCGGAAGTAATGCGCTTCTCACCACGACAATGTGATCTACTTATTGTTGCCGGGACTACAACTTATAAAATGGCGCCTGTTGTTCGAAAAATTTATGATCAAATGCCAGATCCAAAATGGGTAATTGCAATGGGTGCTTGCACTTCATCTGGTGGAATGTACAGAACTTATTCAGTTGTTCAGGGGATCGATCAATTTTTGCCTGTTGATGTTTATTTAGCAGGTTGTCCTCCGCGACCTGATAATTTATTACAAGCATTAATGGTTATTCAAGATAAAATTCAAAAGGGCGAAAGTAAAGGTTCTCCAATGACCGTTGCTGATGAACGAAAAATTCTTGAACTTCAAAACTCACAAATCTAAATAATGAACCAAGTAGTTGTCGATTTATTAAAAAAAACTTTTCCAGATTCTATTATTGAAGTTAAAGAATTTAGAAATGAAACTACTATAATTGTAAAAAAAGAAAATATTGTAAAAATTTCTGAATTTTTGCGAGACAATCCAAAATGCCAATTTAATTATTTATCCGATTTATGTGGAGCCGACGCTTACACTCCGGAAAATAGATTCGAAGTAATTTACAATTTACTTTCAATTCCACTTAAACATAGAATTCGTATAAAAATATTTACAGACGAAACCAATCCAAATGTGCCAACTGTGAGTAATGTTTGGGAAGCAGCAAACTGGTGCGAGCGTGAAGCTTACGACATGTTTGGAATTATTTTCGACGGACACAACGACCTTCGCAGAATGTTTATGCCAGAAGATTTTGAATATTATCCTCTTCGTAAAAATTTCCCATTAATGGGGATTCCAAATTCTCTTCTACTTCCTGATACAAATCCAAAAAAATAATTTTAGAATGCAAACTTCAACTTTGGATTATCGAAAAGTTCGGCAAGAAAAAATTATTAAAGCACTTGGCAATAAAGATACGAGTGTTCAATTTGATGATTCACTTGAAAACGCAATGGTTCTTAATATGGGACCTCAACATCCTGCAACGCATGGTGTACTTCGATTGCTTTTAAAACTTGATGGCGAAACTGTAATTCAATGTATTCCGGAACTTGGTTATCTTCACAGAGGTTATGAAAAGTTAGCTGAAAATTGTTCTTATCACGAATACATTCCACATACAGATCGTCTCGATTATCTTTCTCCGTTATTAAATAATACTGCTTACGTACTTGCTGTTGAAAAATTATTGGGAATCGAAGCTCCGAGACGAACACAATTTATTCGTACAATAATTTCAGAGTTAGCTAGAATTTCTTCACACTGTCTCGCGATGGGAGCTTTAGCGATGGATATTGGCGCATTGACAGTTTTTCTTTGGACCTTCCGTGAAAGAGAAAAGTTGTATGATATTTTTGAAAATTTAACCGGTGCAAGATTTACGACAAGTTATACTCGTATCGGCGGAGTTGCTCAAGATATAACACCCGAAGTAAAAAAGATGATGGAAGATTTTATAAATCAATTTCCTGAAAAACTTTTTGAATGTGAAAAATTATTAAACACAAATAGAATTTTTGTTGAAAGAATGGATGGTGTCGGAGTAATTACTCGTGAGAAAGCAATTTCACTTGGAATGACAGGACCAAATCTTCGCGCAGTTGGTATTGAACATGATATTCGCCGAGTTGAGCCATATTTATTGTACAATGAATTTGATTTTGAAGTTCCTACTTTTGAAGGAGGAGATTGTTTAGCAAGATATTATGTTCGGCTGAATGAAATGAAACAAAGTATTTTAATTCTTCAACAAGCATTAGAAAAAATTCCGCAAGGCCCGATACATGCATTTGATACAAAAAAAGTTCTTCCCAGAAAAGAAAGAATTTATACAAAAATGGAAGAGATGATTCATGACTTCATGTTAATTAATATTGGAGCTGTTCCACCAATTGGCGAAGTTTATCATGCAGTTGAAGGTTCAAAAGGAGAATTGGGATTTTATATTCAAAGTCGTGGCGAAGGACAACCGTGGAGATTAAAAATTCGTTCCCCTTCATTTTGCAATTTACAAAGTTTGCCAACTTTAATTCACAACTCAATGCTTTCGGATGTTGTTGCAATAATTGGAAGTATCGATCCGGTTATGGGAGAGGCTGACAAATAATTTTATGTTAAACGATTTAAATTTAAAACGAGTTGACGAAATAATTAAAAGGTATCCTGAACCACGAGCAGCTTTATTGCCGGCTTTGTGGATTGCGCAGGAACAAGAGGGATACATTTCTCTGAAAATGATGAAGTTCCTCGGAAATCTTTTGAGCCTTTCCTATTCTCATATTCTTGGAGTTGTTTCATTTTATACAATGTTCCATGAAAAGCCACTCGGAAGATTTCATATCGAAGTTTGTACAAATATTTCATGCATGTTAAAAGGTTCTGATAAAATTCTTTCAACAGTAGAAAAACATTGCGGAATTAAATGTGGCGAAACTTCAGAAGATGGGAAATTTACAATTACAGAAGTTGAATGCATGGGCGCTTGCAGCGGTGCTCCGATGATTGCTGTTGGAGAAGATTATTTTGAGAATCTTAATGAAGATAAAACATTGAAACTTTTAAATAATTTTTCAAACGTAACTAAATTAAATGGAAATGATGATGTTGATGATGAAACAGAATTCGGTGGTGGAGATTAATTATGGAAAAATATTTACTACCGGAAATTCCTGATTATCATTTGATTGATGTTTACGAAAATAATGGCGGTTATCAGGCATTCAAAAAGTCAATAACATTAAATCCTGACGCAATAATAAATGAAATAAAAAAATCTAATTTGCGTGGTCGTGGCGGAGCATGTTTTCCAACAGGTTTAAAATGGTCCTTCATGCCAAAAGATAATTCCAAACCAAAATATCTTGCTGTTAATGGCGATGAATCCGAACCAGGAACTTTTAAAGACAGAAATCTTTTTGAATTTAATCCTCATTTAATTATTGAAGGAATTTTAATTGCCTGTTATTCGATGGAAATTAAAACCGCATACGTTTATATAAGAGGTGAATATGGAAAATGGATTCGCATATTTCAAAAAGCTTTGGATGATGCCTATTCGAAAAATTATATCGGTCAAAATATTTTAGGTTCAAATTTTTCAACTAATGTTTTTATTCATAAAGGAGCAGGTGCATATATTTGTGGAGAAGAATCGGCATTAATGAATTCTATCGAAGGTGATCGTGGTTATCCTCGTGTTAAACCACCATTTCCGGCACAAAAAGGATTATGGAATTGCCCGACAACAATTAACAATATTGAAACTCTTGCAAACATTCCTCTTATAATTAATAAAGGAGCTGAATGGTATTCTTCGATTGGTTCACCAAAACATCCGGGACCAATTCTTGTTGGAATAAGTGGACATGTAAATAAACCGGGAGTTTACGAAGTTCCTACAGGAACTTTATTAACAGAGTTAATTTATAATTTTGCTGAAGGAATTCCTGGAAATAAAAAAATAAAAGCTATGATTCCCGGAGGTTCATCAACAATGATTTTGCGCGGAGAAAATATTGAAGGTGTCAAGATGGATGCTGAATCATTAAAAGCTGCAGGCTCATCAGTTGGAACTGCCGGATTAATTGTGATGGATGAAGAGACAGATTTAATTCGTGTAATAACTCGGATTACAAAATTTTATCATCATGAATCTTGCGGACAATGTACACCATGTCGCGAAGGAACCGGTTGGATGGAAAAAATTTTAAATCGATTTGAAAAAAACGAAGCTAAAAAAGAAGATCTTGAATTACTACTCGATGTTGCAAATAATATTGAAGGAAACACAATTTGCGCTTTAGGTGATGCTGCAGCCTGGCCGGTTCAAAGTATGATTAAAAGATTTCCTGAAGAATTTGAAAGACGAATAAAAAAAGTTGAACCTGTTTAAAGGTGTTATTGTAAACTTCCGCAAAAATAAATTATGGGAAAATTAAAAATTATTAAACCACCTGCTTTGCATCGTGGTGATGTAATTGGAATTATTGCTCCGGCAAGTCCAGTAACGTCCGATGAAAAAATTGAAAAAGGTGTTAACTATTTAGAACAACTTGGTTACAAAGTTAAATTGGGAAAACACGTTCGAGCAACTCATGGATATTTAGCAGGAACAGATTCCAACCGCGCGCATGATATAAATGATATGTTTAAGGATAAGCAAGTTAAAGCAATTTTTTCTCTGCGCGGCGGTTATGGAACTCCGAGATTACTTCCATTAATTAATTATAAACTGATTAAACAAAATCCAAAAATACTTGTTGGCTACAGCGATATTACTGCACTTCAACTTGCGATATTTAAAAAAACAAATTTAGTTACTTTTTCAGGACCGATGGTAAGTGTTGAAATGTGGAATAAAATTGATCCTGCAACTGAAGGAATTTTTTGGACGATGCTTCTTTCAACAAAAAAATTCGGAGTACTTCACAACGCAACATTTACTCAAACAACTCCTCTTCGCAGAGGAAGAGAAACTGGAATTTTGCTCGGTGGAAATTTAACTCTAATCGCATCGATACTTGGATCGCAATATATCCCTTCATTTAAAGACTCAATTTTATTTTTGGAAGAAGTTGATGAACAAAATTATCGTTTCGATCGATTACTTAATCAACTTGCATTAAGTAAAATATTAGAACAAGCAAAAGGAATTGTAATTGGACAATTAACAGATATTGTACAAAAAGATCCAACGCAACCATTTTTAACAGTTGAAGAAATTTTGGCCGAGTATTTTGGTAAAATGAAAAAACCGATTCTCACAAATTTTCCATACGGTCATATTCCTAAAAAATTTACATTGCCATTTGGAATTTCTGTAAGAGTTGATGCCGGTAAAAACCAAATTGAATTACTAGAAGGTGCAGTTTCATAATTCTTTTAAATTAATAAATAAAATATTTTTATGCTTCGTGTAGTAGTATTTGCTTCCGGTAAAGGAAGTAACTTGCAAAATTTAATTGATGTTTCTAAAAATTCCGAAAATTTATTTAAAGTTGTCGGTGTAATCAGTAATAACAAAAACTCAAATGCTTTAACAATTTCTGAAAATGAAAAGATTGTAGGTTTTAATTTTACCGTAATGCAATTTTTAAGTGAAGAAGACTTTTCAAACGCAATTTTAAATGAGCTTAAAAAGTTAAATTGCGATTTAATTGTATTAGCCGGTTATATGAAAAAAGTACCAACTAAAATAATTTCGAATTACCAAAATCGAATTATCAATATTCATCCCGCTCTTTTACCAAATTTTGGCGGAGAAGGAATGTTTGGTGAGTTTGTGCATAAAGCAGTACTCGAATCAAAAAATAAAGTAACAGGTGCAACAGTTCATTTTGTAAATGAAGATTACGATAAAGGTGAAATTATTTTACAAGAAAAAATACCTGTACTTGATAATGATACAACTGAATCCTTAGCAAAAAGAGTGTTGGAAGTTGAACATAGAATTTTACCGAAAGCTGTAATTATGGTTGCAAATGATAAAATAAGATTGAAATAATATTTCTAACTTTGTAGGTATGAAAATTAAAAGAGCATTATTAAGTGTTTCCAATAAAAATGGAATAGCTGAGTTTGGGAATGAGTTAGTTAAACTTGGCGTTGAATTAATCTCAACTGGTGGAACGTATTTTATTTTGCAAAAAAATAATATTCCAGTTAAAAAAGTTTCAGATATTACAAACTTCCCAGAAATATTAGATGGCAGAGTTAAAACATTGCATCCAAAAATTTATGGTGGCTTGTTGAGTTTACGGAACAACAAATCGCACTTGGAAGAAATGCAAAAACATGGTATCGAATCAATTGATTTAGTAGTTGTAAATCTTTATCCATTTGCAGAAACAATTGCAAAAGAAAATATATCCTTCGATGAAGCAATGGAACAAATTGATATTGGTGGTCCGACAATGTTAAGATCGGCTGCAAAAAATCATAAGTTCGTTACGGTAATTGTAAATCCAAATCGATATGAGCAAGTTCTTCTCGAAATGAAAAAATTAAATTGTGAAGTCAGCAATGAACTTAGATTTTCACTTGCACAAGAAGTATTTGAACACACTTCACTTTATGATTCAACAATTGCAAATTATTTTCAATCGAAAAATGAGAAAACAGAAACACTTCCACAAACTTTTAATTTGCAATTAACTAAGTCGAAGGAACTTCGATATGGTGAAAATCCCCATCAAAAAGCTGCTATTTATTCAACTTCGCCAAAACCAACCGAAAATTTAAAACAGCTTCACGGCAAAGAATTATCGTTCAATAATATAATTGATGCGCAATCTGCGATTGAACTTGTTTCGGAATTTGAAGAGCCAACTGCTGTAATTATAAAACATACAAATGCTTGTGGAGTTGGAAGTGATATTAAATTAGTTGATGCTTTTAAAAAAGCATTTGCAACTGATACTCAATCTCCTTTTGGTGGAATTTTTGCAGTTAACAGAGAATTAAATTTTGAAACTGCAACGGCAATGAACGAAATTTTTAGTGAAATAATTATTGCTCCATCTTTTAGCGAAGAAGCAATTTTATTATTACAAAAGAAAAAAGATCGCAGAATTATTCAAGTTTCAAAAAATTATTTAAATTCTTCAATTGAAATTAAAACAATCTCCGATGGATTTATTATTCAAACAAAAGATTTAAAATCATTTTTATACAATGAAGCATCAGTAGTTACAAAACGAAAACCGACTGAAGTTGAACTTCTTGGATTACTTTTTGCATTTAAAGTTGCCAAACATTTAAAATCAAATGCAATTGTTTATGCAAATAAAGATAGAACTTTAGGAGTTGGTGCCGGACAAATGTCACGAATCGATTCATCTAAACTTGCAGTTCGAAAAGCAAACGAAGCTGGCTTATCATTAATTGGATCTGTAGTTTCTTCGGACGCCTTCTTCCCTTTTGCAGATGGTTTATTGGAAGCAATTAAAGCAGGAGCAACTGCAGTAATTCAACCTGGCGGCTCGATAAGAGACAATGAAGTTATCAAAGCTGCAGACGAAAATAATGTTGCTATGATTTTTACTGGAATTCGTCATTTTAAACATTGAATTATAAAACTTTTTTCGATATAATCGAACTAACATTATGAAACAATTTTTCAACTTATTTACGGCTGACTTAGCAATTGATTTAGGAACAGCATATACTTTAATTTACATGCGCGGGAAAGGGATTGTTCTCAGCGAACCATCCATTGTTGCTTATGATAGGAACACAAGAAAAATTGTTGCTATCGGAACAGAAGCAAAAGAAATGCTCGGCAGAACTCATCGCGACATCAGAACAATTCGTCCGATGAAAGATGGCGTGATTGCTGATTTTGAAATTGCAGAAGGAATGTTGCGAGAGTTCATAAAAAAAATTCATGCAAATTGGTTTCCAAGTCGCCGAATTGTTATTTGTGTTCCAAGCGGAGTAACTGAAGTTGAGAAGCGTGCTGTTCGTGATTCTGCAGAACACGCCGGCGCAAAAGAAGTTTATTTAATTGCAGAACCAATGGCCGCTGCAATTGGAGTTGGAATTGATGTCGATGCTCCAATCGGAAGTATGATTATAGATATTGGTGGTGGTACAACTGATATTGCAATAATTGCACTTTCGGGAATTGTAATTGAAGAATCAATTAGAATTGCTGGAGATGAATTAAATAATGCAATTATTTATTTCTTCAAAAAAAATTATAATATGTTAATTGGTGAAAGAACCGCTGAGAATATTAAATGTCAAATTGGATCAGTAATGCCATTAAAAGAAGAAATAACCATTCAAGTAAAAGGGAGAGATTTAGTTAATGGAATTCCAAAAACTACAGATGCCAATTCAGCAGAAATTAGAGAAGCCCTTAATGAGACAGTGCAAAATATTGTTGAAGCAGTTAAATTAACTTTAGAACGAACTCCACCGGAACTCGCTGCAGATATTCTTGATCGCGGAATTATTTTAACTGGTGGCGGCGCATTACTTCGCGGACTTGATGAACGTTTACGACTTGAAACAAATCTTCCAGTTTATATTGCAGAAGATCCATTGACTGCAGTTGTTAGAGGAACTGGAAAAGTTTTAGAGAATTTAAACCGTTATTCAAAAGTTTTAATTCGCAGTAAAAGATTATAATAGGAATATTTCCGCCAATGTTTAAAAGAGCGGTACTTTTTTATTTTCAACTTCGTAATTATTTTATTTTATCCTTTTTTCTTCTCACCTCTTTAATTTTAATTTTTACAAACGATAATTCAAATATCAAATTTATTAGATCTGCTTCAGTTGGATCGATTGCAATTTTGCAGGAAACATTTTCTTTAATTCCCAATTTTTTTTCTATTCAAAGAGAAAATGAATTACTTCGACAATTAAATGTCGACCTTTCACATGAAGTAAATCAACTCCGCGAAGCACGATTAGAAAATTTTCGTTTTCGCGAACTTCTTGCTTTACGGGAAACTACCGACGTAAATATTTTCCCTGCAAAAATAGTTGGACGTAATCTTAATATTTTAAGAAATACTTTAACTTTAAATAAAGGAAAGTCAGAAGGCGTCGAAGTTGGAAATCCGGTTATAACTGGGAATGGACTTGTTGGAAGAGTTTTATTCGTAACTGATAATTATTCGATAGTTCAAACTTTAAATAATGTTGATTTTAAAGCAAGTTCAAGATTACAACGTTCACGTGCTGATGGTATTTTTACTTGGAATGGGAAAAATCATGAGTTGACAAATATTGTAAAAACAAGCGATGCAAAACCGGGAGATGTGATAATTACTTCAGAGTTTAGTGATGCTTTTCCAAATAATATAAAAATTGGATTGGTTAGCAAAGTCACAGACGTTCCGAGAAAACTATTTATTAAAATTGATGTAGTGCCATTTGTAAATTTCGCAGCATTGGAAGAAGTTTTTATAATGAGTTATTTACCGGAAATCGAAAAAATATCTATTTCTTCAAATCCTTAATCCTTTTTACTTTTTCTTAATTTTTTAAGTATTTCGTCAATATCCTTCGGAAGTGAACTCGTAAATATTAATTCCTTTTCACTTGTTGGATGAGTGAAACCGAGAATCGAAGCATGCAATGCTTGTCGCTGACAAATTTCCAATAAATTTTGAACGAATACTTTTTTCTTTCCAGTTAATCCATTCCAATTTGCAATTCTACCATTATAAGAAGCATCACCAAAAACAGGATGTTGAAGAGAATTTAAATGTGAACGAATTTGATGAGTTCGCCCAGTTCGCAATTTTAATTTTAAAAATGAAATAAATTCAAATTCTTCTAAAACTTCATACTCAGTTACAGCAGGTTTTCCTCCAGTAATTACAGCAATTTTTTTACGATCACTTTTACTTCTTCCAAGAGGCGCATCTATTATTCCTTTTTTTTGTTTAAATATTCCCCAAACAATTGCACGATATTCCCTTTTTGAAGTTTTTAATGCAAACTGTTTTGATAATTTTTGGAGTGCAATTACATTTTTTGCAACTACTAATAATCCGGAAGTATCTTTATCGAGACGGTGAACAATTCCCGGACGTTGTGTTGGATCAAGTTGTTGAATTCCAAAACGAAACATTAATGCATTAACTAAAGTTCCGGAATAATTTTTATAAGCTGGGTGAGTTACCATTCCTGCAGGTTTATTAACTACAAGAAGGTCATAGTCTTCATAAAATATTTCTAAAGGAATATTTTCCGGCAAGACAACTGGTGGAAGTGGTTTATTACTATTTACAATTATTACATCTCCCGGAGAAACTGAATAACTAACTTTAATACTTTTATTATTTACAAGAACTTCCCCATTACGAATTGCATCTTGAACTTTTGTTCGAGTTGCATTTTCAACATGTGAAGTTAAGTAACGATCGATCCGCTCCCTTTTTTGTCCTGCAGGAATTATTATTTGCAGGATATTTTTCATAACTAATTATTTTTACGAAGAAGTAGGAGTTGTAAAACTATCCACTTCCTTCATTTGATTAGTTTTTTTAGAAATAAAACTTGATAAAATAATTACAAAAATTCCTATAGTTACCGAGGCATCAGCAATATTAAATATCCACCAACGATTTAATTCGAGCCCGAATAAATTAATATCAATAAAATCAATGTCAATAAAATCAACAACACTTCCCTGAAAGATACTTGAGTAATTATAAATTACACCGTAGAATGTTCGATCTATCATATTACCAACTGCACCTCCGAGTATAAATGCCAACGGTAAACGCATCAATAGAGATTCTTTTCTTAAAGTAAATAAATAATAGAATAAACCGATTGTAACTAATATTGTTAGGCAAGTAAAAATTACTTTAGAACTTACCCCGATTCCAAATGCCATTCCCGGATTTTCGACAAATGTAATTCTAAAGAAATCCCCTAAAACAGGAATTGATGCACCAAGCATCATTCCATTTATTTCGATTCCAAAAGTTGGGAGTTGAATACCTTTAACTAATATTTTAGTTGCCTGATCTAAAATTACAATCAGGAATGTAACGTAAAGAATGTTCAAAGAGTTTTTCTACCGGAATTTTTTTTCAACTTGCACTTCACACAAAGTTGAGCATGTGGTACTGCTTCGAGTCTTTTCTTGCTGATTAATTTTTGACAATCAACACAAATTCCATAATTCCCTTTTTTAATTCTTTTTAATGCATCATCAAGATAATTTAAAAATTTAGATTCACGAGAAGCAAACAAAAAAGTTTTTTCGCGTTCCATCGCATCAGATCCTTGTTCTGCATGCATTGAAAAATTCATTGAGTCATTATCATATTCACCGGAGTTTGCATCGAGCATTGTCTCTTTAAGAGTTTCTAGATTTTCGAAAATTTCTTTTTTCTTTTCAAAAATAATTTTTCCGAAATGCTTTAATTCTCTTTTACCATAATAATTTAATTTCATATTTTTCTTTGTTATCAAAATTTACCTGCCAATGTTACAACTTTTTCTATCGAAATAGAACATTTTTCTCCATTAATTTCATCTTCTGCAGAAAAATCTTTAGTTACAAAATTGTTACTTAAATTGGTTGCTAATGTTTCAATTTTAATATAATTCTCCATATTTATCAATGCTTTTTCAAGATTTACTGTTCCTTTAAAATAAATTGCAATTCTATCCATAACATTAAAATTTGCATCTTTTCGCATGTTTTGAATTCTGTTTACAAATTCTCTCGCCAAACCTTCTTGAAGAAGTCCAGGAGTAAGTGTTGTGTCGAGAGCAACCATTGCAATATTGTTTGATTCAACCATGAATCCTATCATTTCCTCGTGAATAATTTCGACATCATCAATTACAATTTCGATGTTATTGCCATCGATTGATAAAATAATTTTATTGTTTCTTTGAAGTTCTGAAATTTGTTTTGAATTCAATTCCTTAATTGCAGTTGCAATTGGCTGAACTCCTTTCCCAAATTTTACACCCAAAGTTCGAAAGTTTGCTTTTGCTTTCTTTTTAACAATTCCACTTTCTTCTGAAACAAAACTTATTTCTTTAACATTTATTTCGTCAAGAATTATTTCTTTCATTCTCTCAACTTGCAGTTTCTGTTTCTCATCAATAATAGGAATTAATATTCTTTGAAGTGGTTGTCTGATTTTTAAATTGGCTTTCATTCTCATTGCACGAACATGTTCACAAATTGTAACTGCCATATTCATATCATCTTCCAATTTATTATCAATGCTACTTTTATCAGCAATTGGATATTCTGCTAAATGCACAGATGAGTTATGATTTTTATTTATTACTGAAGTTAAATTTTTGTACAACAAATCGGAAATAAATGGAGAAATAGGAGCCATTAATTCTGAAACTTTTATTAAACATTCAAACAGAGTTTGATATGCTGCAGTTTTATCTTTTCCATTTTCACTTTTCCAAAATCTTCGTCGGTTTCTTCGAATATACCAATTCGATAAATCATTAATTACAAAATTATTAATTGCTCTTGCAGATTTTGTAATGTCATACGATTCCATTGCTTCGGTTGAAATTAAAATTAAACTATTCAGCGATGATAAAATCCAACGATCAATTTCAAGTCGTTCGTTTATAGGAAGTTTTGCTTCGGAATAAATAAATACGTCAATATTAGCGTACAAAGTAAAAAAGGAATATGTATTTAATAAAGTGTTAAATAATTTTCGTTGAACTTCTGCTATTCCATCTTCATCAAAAAGTGTTGGCCTCCAAACCGGACTATTAATAACTAAATACCATCGAGTTGTATCAGCTCCAAATTTTTTCATCAATACAAAAGGATCAACTGTATTTCCTTTTGACTTCGACATTTTCTGTCCTTGTTTATCTAAAATTAATTCATTTACTAAAACATTTTTAAATGCTGGTTTTTTAAATAAAAAAGATCCGATTGCATGAAGCGTGTAAAACCATCCTCGTGTTTGATCAATTCCTTCAGAAATATAATCTGCCGGATAAGAAGCTTCAAATTGTTCTTTATTTTCAAATGGATAATGCAATTGTGCAAAAGGCATTGAACCTGAATCAAACCAGGCATCAATTACTTCTGGCGTTCTAAACATTGTTGAACCACATGAACATTTAAAAGTTATTTTGTCAACAAAAGGTTTATGCAAATCAATTTCTTGAGGAACATTTTCACCTTTCTGTAATTCCGAAATACTTCCAACAATTTTTTGTTTGTTGCATGATTCACAAACCCAAATTGGTAATGGAGTTCCCCAATATCGATCGCGTGATAATGCCCAATCTTTATTTTCTTCCAACCAATTTCCAAATCTACCAACACCAACTTCTTTTGGAAACCAATTGATAGTATTGTTATACGAAATCATTTCCGAAGAATATTTTGTTGTACTTATGTACCACGAATTTCTTGCATAATATAATAGTGGGAAAGAACAACGCCAGCAATGTGGATACTCATGTGCATATGGTAAAGTTTTTACATAATTATTATTTGTTTTTAAATGAATAATAATTTTCTTTTCTGTTTCTTTGTCTTTTACATATAATCCATCAAAACCTTTTACATCATTTGTAAAATGTCCGGATTTATCAACCGTGTGATGTTGTGGAAGTCCAATTTTTTTTCCTAATTGATAATCATCTTCACCGTACATAACTGCTGTATGAACAACTCCGGTACCATCGGTTGTTGTAACAAAATCTGCATCATAAATTGTAAATGATTTTTCTGATTTTAGAACATCAATATCAAATAAAGAAATATATTTTTTCCCAACTAAATCTTTTCCTTTTATATTTTTTATTATTGGATACTCTTCTCCCAATGCTGAAGTTAAATCTTTTGCGATAATCCAAATTTCTTCACCAACTTTCAATTTCACATAATCTATTTTCTCTCCAACTGCAAGAGCAACATTTCCAGGAAGTGTCCAAGGAGTTGTCGTCCAAGAAAGAATAAAAGTATTCACTTCATCAACTAATTTAAATTTAAGATAAATGGAATTATCTGTTACATTTTTGTAACCAAGAGAAATTTCATGAGACGAAAGTGGGGTTTCGCAACGAGGACAATATGGTTGGATTTTAAATCCTTTGTAAATGATCCCTTTATTATAGAACTCACTTAAAGCCCACCAAACCGATTCGATATAATTATTTTCGAAAGTGATATAAGGGGAAGACATATCAACCCAATAACCCATTTCTCGAGTTAATTTTTCCCATTCGGTTTTATATTTCCAAACAGATTTTTTACATTCGGCATTAAATTTTTCGATACCGTAAGTTACAATCTCATCTTTATTTTTTATGCCGAGAGATTTTTCTACTTCAATTTCAACAGGAAGTCCATGTGTATCCCATCCAGCTTTTCGAGGAACGTAAAATCCTTTCATTGTTTTATAACGGCAGAACGCATCTTTTAATGTGCGAGACATTATATGATGAAGTCCAGGACGACCATTTGCAGTCGGTGGACCTTCAAAAAAAGAAAATATTTTTTTTCCTTTTCTTAAATCTACACTTTGATTGAAAATATTTTCTTTTTCCCAAAACTCGAGTATTTGTAGTTCGAGTTTATTATAATCGATTTTATCAGTCAGTTGCGCAAACATAATTCTGTAAAAGTAGTAAACTTAAAGTTGTGAAATAACACCTTTTATTATTTCACGCAATGACGGTTCGGTTTTTGTAGCAACATTAATTACATCTTCCAAATTTAAAACTTGTAATTTTTCTGGATCGCATTCATCAGTAATAATTGAAAACCCTAATACTTGCAACGACATATGCACTGCCACAATTACTTCCGGAATTGTTGACATTCCAACTGCATCAGTTCCTATTTTTTGTAAAAATTTATATTCCGCTCGCGTTTCCAAAGTTGGTCCGGACATTGCAGTAAAAACTCCGGTTTGTGTTTTTATTTTTTTTTGCGAAGCTATTTCTTCTGACAATTTAATTAAGTTCTGCGAATATGGCTCGGACATATCAGGAAATCGTGGACCAAGTTCATCTTCATTTTGGCCAATAAGCGGATTATCTCCCAAAAGATTTATATGATCTTTAATAATCATAATATCCCCTTTTTTATATGAAGGGTTCACGCCACCAGCTGCGTTAGAAATTATTAAAGTTTTAACTCCCATTTTTTTCATTACACGAACAGGAAAAGTAATTTGTTGCATACTATAACCTTCGTAAAAATGAAATCTTCCTTGCATCACAATTACATTTTTTTCAGAAAGTTTTCCGAAATGTAATTTTCCTTGATGCGATTCAACAGTTGAAAGTGGGAAATGTGGAATATCTTTGTAATTCAAAACTACATTTGAAGTTATTTCATTCGCTAAACTTCCAAGACCAGTTCCTAAAATTATTCCGACTTCGGGAACAATTGAGGTTTTTGTTTTTATAAAATTTATAGCGTCATCAATTTTTTTGAGAAGGTCAGATGTCATGATAATTTTTTCAAGACCTCATTAATATTAAAATATTGTTTGCCAGTTCCGAGCGATGTATCTGAATTTTGTTTATCATCTAATTCGAGCGCATTTATTAATTCTAATTCTGAACTTAAAAGAACTTTTAATCTACTTGTAATTGATTCTTTTTTAGCCCTTAGGATTACAACTTCTTCTTGTCTTCGCAAAATTTCAGTACGTGCATCTTCTAAAATTTTACCAGATTTTAACTCGGCTTCTTGAATAATTAACTCACCTTCTTTTTTAGAATTTTCAAGTGTTTTTGTGCTTGTTTCTTGTGCTTGAATTAAGGTTTGCTGTAAAGTTTTTTCTAATTTTTGATATTCTCTCAGTTGGATATCAATCTCAATATTTTTTTGTTGTGAATTTTTCAATTCCTGAATTAGATCAGAATAATCTCGCGATACTTTTTCCAAAAATGCATTTACCTCCGATACATCATAACCGCGAAACGATTTTTTAAATTCCTGTTTTTTTATTTCAAGTGGTGTCAGTGCCATAATAAACTCCTTTAATAACTTAATTATACATCCTTTTTTGTCCGTTTGCCAAAAATTGCAGTACCAATTCGTAAAATAGTTGCACCTTCTTCAATCGCAATTTTAAAATCATGCGACATTCCCATTGATAAATGAATTAAAGGTTCAGTTGTTAATTTCAAATTATTTGCTTCATCCATCAAAGCTCGAAGTTTTTTGAAAGCTGGTCTTGAATTTTCAGGATTATCTGTAAATGGGCCAATTGTCATAAGTCCATTTATTTGAATATTTTTTAGATGACTTATTTCTGAAATAAAATTTATTGCACAATTTGGTTTAACTCCAAATTTTGACTTTTCATCTGAAGTATTAACTTCGATTAAAATTTTTATTTTTCTATTTTCTTTTTTAGCACGAAAATCTATTTCTTCAGCTATTTTTTTGCTATCAACAGAATGAACCATCTCAACAAATGGTGCTATAAATTTTACTTTATTAGATTGCAAATGTCCAACAAAATGCCAGTTAATTTTTAAATGTTGAAGTTTAGTTTTTTTATCAAGTAATTCCTGAACATAATTTTCACCAAAATCAGGAATTCCGGAATTAAATGCTTCCTCAACCAACTCACTACTGAATGTTTTTGAGATAGCGAGTAAACTAATTTCATTATCATTTCTATTTGCAAGTTTAGAAAAATTAGAAATTTGACTTTTTATTTCAGAAATAGATTGATTTATCATGTATGAAGATAGAAAAATAGCCATTTCAACAAGTTAAATCAAATACAATATTAGCGATCTAAATCATTTTTTTAGAACAGATTTTAAGATAATTTATCTTATTATCAACAAACATTATGAATAGTTTTTCAGAAGAACTTCGAGCATTACGCGTTTCAAAAAATATTCCATTATACGAAATCGCAGCTCGTACTAAAATCAGCATCAAATATCTTGAGTCAATAGAACAAGGAATTTTTGATTTCTTACCAATTCCATTTGCTCGTGCAATACTTCGTCAATACGCTGAGTTTATCGATTATTCACCAACTGAGGCAATGAAAAAATTTGATATAATAATTGGAAAAGTTGAAGGAAAAAGTGAAGCATTAAAAAATGTTTCCTTCTCAAGCTCTAATATTCCAATTTCAGATGAAAAGTCTACAATAGAAAATATATCTGAGAGAAATACAGAAGGAATGGCAAGCCAGCAAAAAATCAGAAGGGTTTTGGCAATTTCAACAATTATATTTTTAATAGTTGTTGTTGCAATTTATATATTTCAATATTCTAATGATGAAGCCACCACAATAAAAGAAGAACCATTTCAAGAAGTAATTGCTGAAAAAGAAATTCCAAAAACAAAAACTACAGAAGAAGTGTCAATAGTAACTGTAACCAAAACTGAAAACGATTCTTTAATTCTTACAGTTACAACAATTGACTCGGTTTGGTTTTCAATAAGTACAGATGAATTATTACCAAAAAATTATTTATTACCAAAAAATATTACAAAGGTTTTCAGAGCGAAAGAATATTTTATTGTTTCAGCCGGAGTTGGAATTTATGTCAAGTTCAAACTAAACGATAAAGATCTTGGATTTTTAGGAAAAAGGGGAAATACTTTAAGAAATGTAAAAATTGATAAAGATTTCTTTAGTCCTTAATTAGTTTCAAATAATAAATGAAAAGTGATTTAATAAAATCTCATTCGTTAACAAAAGAGATAAAAGAAAGACATGCTAATTTGGTAAATCAAATTCATGATCACGATTACAATTATTATAATCTGGCAGATCCAAAAATTACAGATTTTGAATACGACAACTTGATGAAGGAGTTGATTGAACTTGAAACATTTTATCCAAAACTAATTACTCCAGATTCGCCATCGCAAAGAGTTGGAGGTGAGCCAACAAAAAATTTTCCTACAATAAAACATTCTGTTCCAATGCTGAGTTTAGCTAACGCCTATTCAGTTGATGAACTTATTGAATTTGATAATAGAATAAAAAAATTATTAAAAAATGAAAATTATCAATATGTCTGCGAACTTAAAATTGATGGTGTTTCGTTAAGTATAAAATTTAAAAATGGAATATTACAAAATGCGGCAACGCGAGGTGATGGTGAATTTGGTGATGATGTTACAGCAAATACAAAAACAATAAAGTCGATACCTTTAAAAGTAAGAAACAATAAAAGCAATATTTTTAATTTCGAGGTTCGTGGTGAAGTTTATATGGGAAAAGAAGATTTTGCAGAAATGAATAATGAAAGAAAAATAATTGGTGAGAAATTATTTGCAAATCCACGAAACTCAACTGCTGGCACTTTAAAATTACTCGATCATAAATTAGTTGCAAGTAGACCATTAAAAATATTTTTATACTCTCTGACAACCGAGGATAATTCTTTAATCAATCATTCTGAATCTTTAAAAACTCTTTCGGATTTGGGTTTTGTAGTAAATAAAAATTACAGACTTTGTAAAACTATTTATGATGTAATTAAATATTGTAATGAATGGACTGATAAAAAAAGTGAGTTGGGATTTGAGGTCGATGGTGTAGTAATTAAAATTAATTCCTTCGCACAACAAAAAATTCTCGGTTCAGTTGCAAAAAGTCCAAGATGGGCAATTGCATTTAAGTTTCCCGCTGAAAAAAATTTTACAAAACTAAATAATATAACTTTACAAGTTGGTCGATTAGGAACAATTACTCCTGTCGCTGAACTCGAACCGGTTTTTTTAGCAGGTTCAACAATCAGTCGTGCAACTTTGCACAATATGGATTTTATAACTGAAAAAGATATCAGAATTGGTGATACAGTCATAATCGAAAAAGGTGGAGATGTAATTCCAAAAGTTGTTTCAATTGATTTAGAAAAAAGAAAGCTTGACTCAAAAAAATTTAATCTTAAAAAAAACTGTCCTTCGTGTAATTCAAAACTTTTAAAGAGTGATGATGAAGTTGCTTTTTATTGTACAAATTATAATTGCCCGGCACAAATTCGTGGAAGGATTGAACACTTCGCACATCGAGGTGGGATGAATATAGAAGGTTTAGGAGAAGTTGTAGTTGATTTGTTAGTTACCAATAAACTGATTTCAAATATTGCAGATATTTTTACATTGGAAAAAGAATCAATTTCTTCACTTGAAAGAATGGGTGAAAAAAGTGCAAATAATCTTTTAGAAAATATTGAATTGTGTAAAAAGCAACCATTCGTTAAAGTATTGTTTGGTTTAGGAATACGTTTTGTTGGCTCTGGTGTTGCAAAATTACTTGCTGATCGTTTTTCAAATATGAAGAATATTTCAAAGGCTACAGAAGTTGAACTTTTAGCTGTTAATGGAATTGGTCCGAGAATTGCAAAAAGTGTTTTTGATTATTGCAGAGATCCATTTACAGTCAATTTAATTTCTAAATTAGAAAAATACAGATTGCAATTTTCTCAGCAAGTTGTTAAAAATTCAAATTTGAAGTTTTCCGGTAAAACATTTATTTTAACGGGAACACTAGAAACAATGACACGAGAAGAAGCGACTAAATTCATTCAATCAAATGGTGGAAAGGTTACCTCTTCTGTTAGTTCAAAAACAGATTTTGTGATTGTTGGAGTAGATGCCGGATCCAAATTAGAAAAAGCAATAATTTTAGGAATACAAATTTTAAATGAAAATGATTTTAAAATTCTCTTAAATTCTTAAAATGAAAAAATTCTTTTATTCAATTGGAATTAAATACGTACAACTTACTTTTCCAAGAAAGAAGAATAACCAAAAGTTATTGACAAATTTTTTTAATCAATCTAAAAAAGCAATAATAATTACACCAACTTCATCTGAACAAAAAAAACTGTCTATTCCACTTCTTCAGTGGCTTCAGAAAAAATTTTCTTCTCACCATTCAACGATAATAACTTTCGATACATTTGCAGATATTGCTCAACAATTGGAACCGTGCAACGTGCTAACAATTTTACCGGAACATAAAAATTTATTTGGTTTTTTAAACTCAACTTTGTTAAACCAAATTAATCCGTGGGAAACAGATACCATTATCGATCTTTCAACTGAAGAAAATCCCACAATACTAAATATTTTAAAAGGTTCACATTTTGATATTTCTATTGGATTTAATAAAAATGGAGCAGAAAAATTTTATACAGTAATTGTTAAACCGGGGACAAATCCATTCGAACAAATGAAAAATACATTATCAATGTTTTAATATAAAAGGATTATAAAATGGGATTTTCAAATATCGATATTGCAATAATAGTAATTTATTTAGTTGGTGTAACTTTAGCGGGTTCGTGGTATGGAAGAAAAATGAAAACTTCGCGCGATTATTTTCTTGGCGGAAAAGAATTGCATTGGTGGTTAGTTGGATTTTCAATAGTTGCAAGTGAAACAAGCACCTTAACTTTTATCAGCGTCCCAGGATTGGCATACAAGGGAAATATGCATTTTCTGCAACTTGCGATTGGTTATTTTATTGGCAGATTACTTGTTAGTTTTTTTATGATCCCCGCTTATTACAAAGGTGAAATCGAAACTGCATACGACTTTTTAGGAAAAAGATTTGGAACTTCACTTCGAAAATTTACTTCAACCGTTTTTATTGTTACTAGAGTTCTTGCAAGTGGTGTAAGATTATTTGCAACCGCAATTCCCGTTCATCTTATTACCGGATTTGATTACGCGACAAGCATTTTCATTATCGGGATCTTCACACTTATCTATACTTATTTTGGTGGATTAAAAGCTGTTGTCTCGATGGATGTTGTACAATTATTTATTTATTTGATTGGTGCAGCTGCTTCAATGATAATTATTATTAACCAACTTCCAAATGGATGGAGTGATGTTATTTATTACGCCACAAAAGATGGAATAAATAAATTTGAAATATTTAATTTAAGTTCACCAAATTCATTTTATGAATTTATAACAAGTCCATACACATTAATTGGTGGATTTATTGGCGGAACATTTTTAACTATGGCTTCTCACGGAACAGATCAATTACTTGTTCAAAGATTACTCGCATGTAAAAGTAAAAAAGAAAGTCAAAAAGCTTTAATGCTCGATGCAAGTTTTATTGTTTTACAGTTTGCATTTTTTTTAATTTTAGGATTATGTCTTTACGCTTTTTATGAAGCAAAACCATTTACAGAACTTGGTTTGACATCCTCCGATGAAATATTTCCGAAATTTATAATTGAAAGTTTACCTGTTGGTGTTTCCGGATTAGTTGTCGCCGGAGTACTTGCATCTGCAATGGGAACACTTTCTTCTTCGATTAGTTCACTTGCCTCTTCTTCATTTTTAGATTTATTCAAACAAACTAATTATGGTAAATCGATAAACGAAAAAAAGGAAATATTTTATTCTAAATTATTTACACTTTTTTGGGGTTTAGTATTAATTGGCGGAGCAATGTTATTTACAAATAATAAAAACCCAGTTGTAGAAATTGGATTAAAAATTGCATCTTTTACTTATGGCGGATTGCTCGGAACTTTTTTTCTTGGATTATTCTTTCCAAAAACTAATCAACGTGATGCGTTTGTTGGATTTATTTCCGGATTATTGATGATGGTTTTAGTGATTTATTTTACAAAAATAGATTTCACATGGCACACATTAATTGGCTGTATAACAACAATAAGTGTTGGAAAAGCATCTAGTTTATTCACTAAAAAGGGTGTTGAAATTCATTAAATTTTTAGCTTCTCTTTCTTAATAATTATTTATATTTCCTTATAAAGTTTTAATAACGCAGAATTAAAGGAGATAAAATGAAAATAAATATCACTGCGAGGCACTTCAAAATCCATCCAACAATTCATGATGCAATAGTAGATGCGGTAAATAATTTAAATCACTTTTACGATGGTATTGTTTCGGTTGAAGTTATTTTAAGTTTTGAAAGAATTAGAAACAGTTTAAAGTGTGTTGAGCTAGTTTTATATTTGCATGGTCACTTTTTAACAATAACTGAGAAGTCTGAAGATTATCTTAAATCACTCGATTTTGCTATTAAAAAAATGGTGCGACAGCTAGTTAAATTTAAAGAAAAGCAAAATAATCATCATCGTGGTGAGCCTAATGTTATTGAAATCAAAGAATAAATAATAATTCATTTTTCTTCAAATTATTAAATTCCTACTTGTTGGAATTTAATATATAGTTCAATATCCTGTTGAAATTAATTTATTTACGATGAATTCTATTAAACTTGAAATTGCTGTTTTTAATTATCAATCTGCGTTAATTGCTGAGGATTCTGGTGCAGAGAGAATTGAGTTATGCGAAAATTATTTCGAAGGTGGAATTACTCCTGGGATTGATTTAATAAAGAGAGTTAAAAATAAATTAAAAATTCCAATTCATGTTATTATTCGACCGCGAGCAGGAAATTTTATTTATTCAAATGTTGAATTCGAATTAATGAAAGCACAAATTTTAATATGTAAAGAGTTAAATATTAATGGTTGTGTTTTTGGATTATTGAATTCGAAAAATGAAATCGATGTTCAACGGTGCGACGAACTTGTTAATCTTTCCTTGCCAATGTCAACAACATTTCACCGTGCATTCGATGAATGTAAAGACCGAATAATATCGCTAAAAAAAATTATTGATTGTGGCTTTCAAAGATTATTAACATCTGGTGGTAAAAATTCTGCAACTAATGGATTGAAAGAAATAAATGAATTGATAATTCGTTCGGAAAATAAAATAATAATAATTCCTGGCGGTGGTGTTCGCTCGTCAAATATTATAGAAATATTAAATTACTGTAATCCAAAAGAAATTCATTCTTCTGCAATATCAGGGAAAGATATAATTGCAAATGCTGTAGAAATATCAAAAATGAAAAAGTATTTATCGTGAAATTTATACTACTTTTTATTCTTATTTTTGAAAGCCAATTATTTGCAAATGGTAACATTTCTCTTCATTCTAATTGGAAATTTAAAAATACAAAAAGCAATGTTTGGCTGGATGCAAAAGTTCCCGGAACTGTTCATACAGATTTATTGGATAATAATATTATTCCCAATCCATTTTTTGGAACAAATGAAACTAAAGTTAAATGGGTTGAAAATGAGGATTGGGAATACGTAACCTATTTTGATTTCTCAAAAACAATTCTTTCAAATCAACAAATTGAATTGATTTTCGAGGGATTGGATACTTACGCCTTTGTAACATTAAATGATTCTCTCATTTTACAATCTGATAATATGTTTCGTGAATATAAACTCGATGTAAAAAATATTTTAAAGGAAAATAATAATAAACTGCATATTCTATTTAAGTCATCTGTAATAAAAGGGAAAGAAGAACTAAATAAACTAAGTTATAAGCTTCCAGGCGATGAGAAAGTTTTTACAAGAAAAGCACAATATCAATATGGTTGGGATTGGGGACCTCGATTAGTAACGAGTGGTATTTGGAAAAATATTCGACTTCATTATTTTAATAATGCAACTTTAGCAGATATAAATATTATTCAGTCTGAGTTAACAAAGAATTTAGCCAAACTTAAAATTAATTATGAAATAAATTGCCAAATCGCCGGAGATTATAATGTTTCTGTAAATAGTGAACTCGAAAATCTTAATTTTTTTAATAAATTTATTAATTGGGTTTTAAAGTTTTTTGGAATATCTAAATCATTTAATACTCAAACTTTTAATCTTGTAAAAGGTTTGAATAATATTTCACTCGATATCGAAATCAAAAATCCTGAATTTTGGTGGACGAATGGATTGGGAAAACAAAATTTGTACAAATTTATTTCAACCATTTCATATAGTGGAGAATTATTAGAAAATGTAGAAATTAAAAAAGGACTCCGTACAATTAAATTAATTCGAGAGAATGACTCGGTTGGACAAAGTTTTTATTTCAAACTAAATGGTGTTCCGGTTTTTATGAAGGGGGCAAATTGGATTCCTGCTGATAATTTTATTCCTAGAATTTCTGAATCGAAATATGTTTCTTTAATTCATAAAGCAAGAGATGCAAATATGAATATGCTTCGAGTTTCCGGTGCAGGAATTTATGAGCCTAATATTTTTTACGAACTTTGTGATAAATATGGAATTTTAGTTTGGCAAGATTTTATGTTTTCAATTTCAATGTATCCGGGTGATTCTCTCTTCTTAAAAACTGTGCGAGCAGAAGTTGCTGACAATGTTAAGCGATTGAGAAATTATACTTCTCTTGCAATTTGGTGTGGAAATAATGAGATAAATGAGGGTTGGCATAATTGGGGTTGGCAAAAACAATTTAAATATTCTGTGAAAGATTCCACAATAATTTGGAATAATTATAAATATATTTTTGAAAATCAAATTCCTGAAATTGTCGATTCGCTAGATTCAGACAGAGACTATTGGCCTTCTTCGCCACTAATTGGTTGGGGGAAAAAAGAAAGTTTAACACAAGGCGATATGCATTATTGGGGTGTTTGGTGGGGCGAAGAACCCTTTGATAAATATAATTACAAAATTGGAAGATTTATGAGCGAATATGGTTTTCAGGGAATGCCAAATTTTATTTCGTTAAAAAAATATATTCCTGATGATGAATTAAAATTAAATTCTCCTTCGCTTAAAGCTCACCAAAAACATCCAACGGGAGATGAGTTTATAAATAAATATATGGTGCGTGAATTTAATGTTCCAACTAATTTAGAAAATTATTCTTATGTATCTCAGCTTCTTCAAGCAGATGGAATTAAAACTGCAATACATTCCCACCGAAGAGTAAAACCATATTGCATGGGAACTTTATTTTGGCAATTTAACGATTGTTGGCCAGTAACTTCTTGGAGTGCAGTTGATTATTATAAAAATAATAAAGCTTTATATTATGAAGCCAAGCGTTCATATAAAAATGTTATCACCTCTGTTATAAAAAACAAAAGTAATTATGAAATTTCTATTATTTCTGATTTAATCGACAATTTTAAAACCGATCTGCAATTGAAGATTATAGATTTTGAAGGAAATGTGCTTTGGAAAAACGAATCAGAAATTAAAGTTGAAGCTAATTCATCAAAAATATATTTTTTATTACCAGAAAGTACATTAAACTCATTCAATAAAAATAATATTGTACTTGTTTGTAATTTGGGAATCAAAAATAATTTTGAAAGATATCTTTATTATTTTGATACAACTAAATATCTTACATTGATTAAACCAAAAATAAATATAAACCAACGAAACAAAACAACTTTTGAAATTACTTCAAATGTTTTAGCAAAAAATATTTACTTATCCGAAATAGATAATGAAATAGAATTGTCTGATAACTTTTTCGATTTACTACCCGGAGAAAGAAAAATAATTACTTCAAAAAAAGAAATAGATAAATCTAAAATAAAAATTAAATCTTTAGTTGATACATATTAAAAATATTATGAGAAAAAATATTTTCCTTTTGCTTTTTATTATTCCATTGCCAAATTTAATTTATTCACAAACGAATTTTTCGCAATTCGTTAATCCATTTATTGGAACTGGCGGTCACGGGCATACTTATCCGGGAGCAACTCTCCCATTTGGAATGGTGCAACTGAGTCCCGATACGCGCATTGATGGAAGTTGGGACGGTTCTAGTGGTTATCATTTCAGCGATTCGCTTTTGTACGGATTTTCTCACACTCACTTAAGTGGAACCGGCGTAAGCGATTACGGTGATATTTTGTTTGTTCCAACTACCTCAAAGCCAATTCTAAATGGAAAACAATATTCAATCGGTTTTTCGCATAAAAATGAAAAAGCGTCAGCCGGATTTTATTCTGTTACTCTAAATGATGGAATTAATGTTGAATTGACAACAACTACACGAGTTGGTTTTCATAAATACACATTTCCAAACAAAAAAGATAATTGGATTATTTTAGATCTTTCTCACAGAGATAAAACAATTGAAACCAAATTAAATATTATTAGTAAAACTAAAATTGAAGGGATGAGAAGAAGTGATGCTTGGGCAAAAGATCAACATATTTATTTTGTTGCTGAATTTTCTAAACCATTTACAGAAAATTTTGATTTTGAAAATAATAATCCATTGATTTTAAAACGACATTCATTTAAATTTAATTCTTCTGATAAATCAATTTTAATTAAAGTTGGAATTTCAACAGTAAGTATCGAAGGAGCCAAAAAAAATTTAAACGCTGAGCTTCCCCATTGGGATTTTGATAAAGTAAAATCTGAAGCAACTAATATTTGGAATAATGAACTTGGAAAAATTCAAATAACTTCGAACGACAAAGACAAACTCACAATTTTTTATACAGCTCTTTATCATACAATGATTCAGCCAAATGTAAATATGGATGTTGACAGTTCATATCGTGGAATGGATAATAGAATTCACAAAGCGGATGGATTTACTTATTACACTGTTTTTTCTTTATGGGATACTTTCAGAGCAGCTCATCCGTTGTACACAATCATCGACAGAAAACGAACTTTGGATTTTATAAATACTTTTCTCGCACATTACGATCAAGGTGGAAGATTGCCAGTTTGGGAATTATGCAGTAACGAAACCGATTGTATGATTGGTTATCACAGTGTCTCGGTTATAACTGATGCATATGTAAAAGGAATTAGAAATTTTGATACACAAAAAGCTTTCGAGGCAATGAAGAAAAGTGCAACATGGAATCATTTCGGATTGCCACAATATATTAGTAATGGATTTTTAAGTATCGAAGATGAACATGAATCAATTTCCAAAACGCTTGAATATTCTTACGACGATTGGTGTATTGCTGAATTTGCAAAACTGCTAAACAATAGAACTATTTTTAATGAATATATAAATCGATCTCTTTCATATAAAAATATTTTTGACAGCAAAACTGGATTTATGCGACCAAGAATAAATGGTGGATGGATTTCTCCTTTTGATCCAAAGGAAGTAAATAATAATTTCACTGAGGCAAATAGTTGGCAATACAGTTTTTTTGTTCCGCATGATATTTCGGGATTAATTTCTTTACAAGGTGGAAAAGAAAATTTTGAAAAGAAACTTGACGAACTTTTTACCACTTCAACACAAACAACTGGTCGCGAACAGGCTGATATAACAGGGTTAATCGGCCAATATGCGCACGGAAACGAGCCAAGTCATCACATGGCATATCTTTACAATTATATTGGCAAACCGAATAAAACTCAGTTTCGTGTAAATCAAATTTTAAATCAGTTTTATAAAAATTCGCCAGATGGATTAATTGGAAATGAAGATTGCGGACAAATGAGTGCGTGGTATATTTTAAGTTCTCTTGGAATGTATCAAGTTTGTCCGGGAAATCAACAGTTTACTTTATCGAGTCCAATTTTTGATAAAGCAATAATTAATCTTGAAAATGGAAATATAATAGAAATTAATTCTATTCGCGAAAGTGAAAATGATATTTACATTTCGAAAATAAATGGACGAAATGATTATACTTTAAATTACGACGATATGCAGAAAGGAATAAATTTAAACTACCAACTTAATTCGACCTTCACTGAAATAAAGGACAATTTTATTTTTCCAAAAACTGAAGTTTTATTTAATTTACTTCCAGTCCCAATAATTGAATCTGATTCTAAAACATTTAAAGATTCTGCAATTGTAAAAATATATCAAACTGAAAAGAATTCTAAAATTTATTTTACTTCCGATGGAACAACTCCGACTGAAATATCTGAGAAATATATTTTACCAATTTTAATTGAAAAAAATATTACGATTAAAGCGATATCGATTAACAATTATGGTGAAAGAAGTAATGTTGCAACTGCAAGTTATTTCAAATTTCCGAACAATTGGAAAATTCAAATTAAATCTAGCTACAGTAAACAATACTCAGCTGGCGGTGATGATGGAATAATTGATGGACTTCGCGGAGATATTAATTGGCGAAAAGGTGGCTGGCAAGGTTTCCAGGGAAAAGATTTTGAAGCTACAATTGATTTAATGGAAGTTAAAAATATTTCTACTTTAAGTGCCGGATTTTTACAGGATACACGTTCGTGGATTTTGATGCCATCAAAAGTAGAATTTGAAACTTCGATTGATGGAAATAAATTTTCATCAGTTGGGATTGTAAATAATTCAATAAAAGATGATGACTTAAATGTATTATTGAAAGATTATTTATTAAATCTTTCCAAAACAATTAAAACCAGATTTATAAAAATAAAAGCTAAAAATTATGGCAACCTCCCTTCTTGGCATGCTGGTGCCGGTGGAGATGCCTATATTTTTATTGACGAAATAATAGTGAATTAGTTGATAATTTAATTTTTTTCAAACATAATTACAGCTATTTTCTTTG
>SXGR01253364.1_pt1 | contig 155229 bp, 115 predicted proteins | sample 3174711 | NCBI WGS metagenome assembly SXGR01 (sample SAMN11356860, study PRJNA531348) | freshwater metagenome | isolation source: freshwater sample F1-60 | place: China: Fuxian Lake, Yuxi | collected 2017-12-25 | reverse complement strand
GGGAGCCGGTTGGCCTACGCGATTACCCGCAACGACGTCGGCACGCGACCGACCTCGGAAGTGTGGATCCGCGACCTGAAATCGGGCGCCACGACACGACTCGGCAACGGCGGCACGGCGTCGAGCCCGCGCTGGTCACCCGACGGATCGAAGATCGCATTCACCGGGCGCGTTGGCGACAGCTCGGGTGTGGCAGTTGCAAAGGCCGATGGCACGGGCGCGCAACTCTTCGCCGCGACGACCGGCACCAATGCCGTACTGCCCCGCACCGGCGAACGACTCGCCTGGTCGCCCGACGGGAAGCAGATCGCCTATACGTCCACCGCGCCGGGTCCAGAGGCCGAAGCCAACGGCGACCCGATGGTCATCACCCGCTACGCCTACAAACCCACCGCAAGCGAAGGGCTCACCCGGTTCAACGACAACCGGCGAACGCACATCTATATAGTAGAGCTCGCCACGCGCCGGACTCGCCAGCTCACGTCGGGCGTACGCGACGAGCATTCCGTGGATTGGTCGCCGAATGGGAAAGAGATCGCGTTCGCGTCGAATCCGGAACAGGACCCGGATCGGGTCTTCCATCAGGATCTCTTCGCCGTCGACGTTGCGAACGGTGCGACTCGCACGCTCGCCCACATGAACGCCGTCGCGACCCATCCCCAGTGGTCGCCCGATGGCTCGATGCTCGCATTCCTTGGCACAGTGCGGCCGTTCCAGTCGTCCGAAACGAATATGGAGAACTCGCACGTCTGGGTCGTGAACGCCGATGGATCGAACCGTCGCGACATTGGCACCGCCGTCGATAACCCGCACGGCCCTCCACGCTGGTCGCCCGACGGCAAGGCGCTCTACAGCGTGGTGAGCGAACGTGGGCGCTCATCGCTCTACCGCTTTCCGATCGCCGGCGGCGCAGCATCGCGCATCATCGACGGACGTCGCGTCGGCTCATGGTCGATGGACGGGAAGGGCCAGATCGCGTTCGCGTACTCCACGCCTTCCGAGCCCGGGACGCTCGAGCTGTTCAACGGCACCGACTCGCGCACGACACTGCTAACGCTCAACAGCGAACTGCTTGCGGCGCGAACAACAGCGCCGGTCGAGGCCCTGACATTCAAGGCAAAGGATGGGCTCGAGGTCGAGGCATACCTCACCCTTCCACTCGGCCGCACCGCCTCGTCCAAGCATCCGCTCATCGTGAACATCCATGGCGGCCCGCACGGCGCGCAGGGCCCTGAGTTCAACAACAAGGCGCAGGTCTATGCGGCACGCGGCTTCGCGACGCTCATGGTCAACTATCGCGGCTCGACGGGCTACGGACAGCAATTCACCGACGCGATCTTCGGCGACCAGAACGGAAAAGAAGCTGAGGACATACTCGCCGGCGTGGACGCGGCGCTCGCGAAGTACCCGTGGATGGACGCCGAACGGCTGGGCATCGAGGGCGGCAGCTACGGCGGGCAGCTCACCAACTGGCTGATCACGCGCACGAACCGGTTCAAGGCGGCCGTGCCGAGCGCCGGAATCGCAAATCTCGTCAGCTTCAACTATATGGCGTACTACCATGACTACCTCGCCGTGGAGTACGGACGCTACCCGCACGAGGGCGGCCTGATGGACACGCTCTGGGCGCACAGTGCGCTGCGGTATGTCGATCGCGTGAAAACACCGACGATGTTCATCCACGGCGAGAACGACAACGACGTGCCGATCGCTGAGGCGGAGCAGTTCTACATCGCGCTCAAGGATGTCGGCGTGCCAACCATCATGGTGCGATATCCACGCGAAGGGCACGGCCTGCGCGAGACGAAGCATGTAGCCGATGCGATGGAACGGAGTATCGCGTGGTACGAGCGGTGGTTCAGCGCGCCGAGGCCTCTGCCCTGAACCACGCTTTCAGCATTGCGGAGGTGATGCCATAACAGACATGCGCGCGGCATCCCGGCGACGGACCTGCCAGCCGGCTCCAAAGACGACGATTCCCGTAGCAATGAACCAGAGATCAACGCGCGAGAACAGCTGGTCGGCTACGTAGCCGGCGGCCACCTGCGACCGAGACTGAAAGAAGCTGTGCGATTCCCGCCGTGGCGTGAGGACGGCAACCTCAGTTTCGGTACCGCGCGTGGCCTTGATGGAGAGCTCCCGTTCACTCGCCGCTGCGCCCCAGAAATCGGATTCCATACGGACCAGTGCCGGCGGCGCGTCGAATCCGCTCTTCATGAGTACCACGAAGTGCGAGCTCCCCGCCGTTGATGTGGAATCGCGCTCATCCGGTTCGGCGGCCACTTGCAGGAACTCCATCTGTCCAGCCCTCGTGCCGTCGGTAATGCGGATGCGGCGAGAAACTTCGTCGCGGATCACAGGCTCGTGGGCGAGCAGCTCGGTTGCCGACAGATGCCCGTCTCCGTTGTCGTCGACTCCGCGCAGCGCCGAGAGCGGCAGCGAGAACACCGCGAACACGGCATTCCCGAGAACATTCAGCGTGCCCTGCTGCGCCGGCATCAGGTGCGCCCACGCTGGCTCGGCGGCCAGCATGAGCAGCCCAACCGCGAGCGACGGGAGGCGCAGGATACCGCGTACCGCGCCGCGACACGTCATCGCGCCGCGTTCACCGGACCGAGCCGTCCCTTCATGCAACGCTGGATGTAGGGGTAGGTGTCGGTGATGTAGTAGTGGTACGTGCCATTCGGATACTCGGGCGTGACACCGGTGCGTCCGTTGCATTCGTCGAGCTCGCCAGAACCGGCCACGTACAGGTAATCCTGCGTGAATGTCCCCATCGGAAAGGTCGCGACCGAAGGACGTCCCGCGTCGGGCGTAGACTTCTTCTGCCAACTGCCGCGCATGACTTTGATTGGCGACGTGGCGCTGGTGGCGTCGGTGTAGCCGTATCGCGCGTAGATCGGAAACCCGTCGATAGCGAACGCGACCAGCGTCATGGCCTGACCCTTGTTCAGCTTGTTGATGATGCCTTCGGGCATCCCGTGATAGTGGTACTGACCATTGGGCTGCACGTGCGCATTACTTTCGTCCGTTCCGAATGCGAACGCGCCCCCGAGTGCCTCGAGTTTCCAGGGATCCTGTCCGTTGGCGGCAACGCAGCCGGCCCCCGGCGCCGTGCCCGTGGCCGTCGACATGCAGGTGCCAGCCGTACCCGGATCGAGTTTCACGCTGTTGATGGCGTAGCCCGGATTCATCACTGGGCCGGAGACGCCGCCCGTGCTCGTCGGCGAGAGCGTGAAGTTTACGACAATGTTCTGCACAGAGATCGGCGTCGCGAAGTTGCCAGTATTGACTACATGATCCGGAATGCCGTTGCCCGCAACGGTGCGAACGGTGCTGGTGCAAGTCCAGCTGTAGACGCTGTTCGCCTGCACCTTGGCGCTGCCGTTGAAGGCGCTGTAGCTCAGGCCACAGAGCGCATCTCCAGCGCCCGTGGCCGGGGTAGACCCGGTCGGTGTCGCGGCCGTAGGCGAAGCACTACCGCCACAGGCCATGAGGCTGACCGCGACGGCCAGCATTGTCAGGGCTACGATGACTGGACGCGTGACGCGGACCATCGCGCGCGATCGAGAGGACGAGGCTGGCATGGGGTAGGCGTGCGAAGATTGACCTGCATCAGTTCGACGCCCTTGGCCCAGATGATGTTAACGCCACTCCTGCACCGGCTTCCCGAGGAGGTCCATCTTTGGCCGCACGCCGAGCCCCGGCTCATGCGACGCGGCCAGGCGACCGTGCTTTCGCTGCGGTGCACCGTCGGCAGACGCGACGGTCACGTACGAGTTGAAGTCCGTCGCCGAAAAGAGGAACCGCTCTGGCGTGCTGTGCGCGAGATGCGCGATGGCCGCGGTGATGATGTCGCCGCCCCAGGTGTCTTCAATGGTCATCGCGATGCCGGCCGATACGCAGAGATCGCGGATCTGCCGCGCCTTGGTGAGGCCTCCGACCTTGGAGATCTTGAGGTTGATCACGTCCATCGCCTGGTCGGCAATTCCACGCACCACCATATCGATGCCATCTACCACTTCGTCGAGCACGAAAGGGCGATTGGTGTGCCGCCGCACGGCGAGGCACTGCTCGTACGTCATACAGGGCTGCTCGATGTACACGTTCACGTTCCGCACCGCGTCGACCACGCGCATCGCTACATGCTGCGTCCATCCGGTGTTCGCGTCGGCGATGAGCACATCACCGGCATGGAGTTTCGCAGCAGCGGCGTGAATGCGCGCGATATCGGTGTCGGCGTCTCCGCCCACCTTCAGCTGAAACTTGGTGTACCCCTCGCTCCGGTATTGCGCGATGCGCGCTGCCATCGCGTCCGGCGCATCCTGCGAAATCGCGCGGTAGAGCGCAAAATCGGCGCCCACATGCCCGCCCATCAGCGTAGCCACGGGCAATCCGCTCGCTTTGCCAAGCAGGTCCCAGCAGGCCATGTCGATCGCGGATTTCACATAGGGGTGGCCGCGCATCGCGGCGTCCATCCGTTCGTTCAGCACGCCGAGTGCGAGCGGATCGGCGCCGATCAACTGCGGCGCGAGTTCGGCGATACCAGTGCGGGCGCCTCGCGCATACGCGGGGAGGTACGCCGGACCGAGCGGACAGACCTCGCCCCAGCCGGTGAGGCCGGCGTCGGTATCCACTGCCACGACCGTCGAGTCGAATACGGAAACTGAATTCCCGCCCGACCACTTGTAGCTCCCCTCGTGCAGCGGGAGGTCCAGCTGGTACATCCGGATGCCGATGATCTTCATGGGCGACAAAGATGTCGTGTGCGCGTCAGGTTGGCGACCCAGCATGCCGGTAGCTGTCGCGGCGATTCACTGCTTGCCGAAGCGCTGTTCCATCAAGACCCATGTATTGGGGTCAAGCGCGACTGCGCCAGGCGCCTTGGCTGCCGCTATTTCGAATCGTTGCCGCCGTTGCGTCAGTTCGATTTTCTCCAGTTTTAGCACCCCGTCCGTCGTGACACCCACTTCGAGAGGCAGCCGATACGCATCGCCCGGCTGAGCCTGCGTGAGATCGATCGTGACCTTGTGCGAGATGGCGTCATACTGCCAGCTGCCTTCGACGACTGGCGATCCCGCACGCGAAAGCCACTGGTGGAAGAACCAGCCCAGGTCGGCCCCGGAGACCTCCTCCATCACGCGGCGAAAATCGTCAGTCGATGCATTCCCGTTTCGGTACCGCCGGTAGTACTCGCGAATTCCCTCACGAAACCGTTCGGAACCGACCTGCGCGCGCAACATGTGCAGTGTCCAGCCGCCTTTCTGATAGATGAGCTGATCGAGGACGTTCTTCATGTTCGCCAGGTTGTCGGGCAACACGGCCACGCCCGGCATCCGTCGTTCAAACGTAAACACCGTTTCACGACTGCGCTGCAGACCCGCCACGAAGGCATCGCGGCCCTGGTAGTGCTCGGTAAAGAGCAGCGTGAAATAGGTCGCGAACCCTTCGCTAAGCCACACTTCGTCCCAATCGCGCTCGGTGACGGCGTTGCCGAACCATTGATGCGCAATCTCGTGGGCAATGAGACCCGTACCGAAGCGCATCGCGCCGGTGGCCGGATTCTCCAGGATGGAGTTCTCCCCATAGAAAATCACGCTGGCATGTTCGGTACCGCCGCCAAATCCCGCGGCCTCCACGTTGGCGAGTTTTTCATAGGAATACGGTCCGATCATTTCACTGAAGAGCTCCATCGCCTGCCGCGCGGTGGGTTCGAACCACGCGGGACCTGTCGCGCGCTCCTGCCGGTACACCCACGTCTGCAACTCCACGCCCGCGACCATACCGGCGTGATGTACTGCAAACTCGGCGACGCCTACTGCGTTCAGCCACGACGAAATCGGCACTGATTGTTTCCAGTGCGTGAGGCGCCGTCCGTCGCCCAGGTCGACCTCCTCCTGCAACAAGCCGTTGGCCACCACCTGGTACTTTGCCGGCGCCGTGACGATAAATGCGCTCGTCACCTTGTCGTATGGGTGATCGATCATCGGCAGCCACTGGCGCGCGTTGTTGGGCCAGTTTTCGCTGAAGAAGGAGCGCTGACCAAACTTGTTCTTGAGGATGCGCAACCCACCCGCGGGAATGCCGCGATACTGAATGGTGAACTTGCGTCGCTCGCTCGCCCGCCTTCGGCGCCGCGCTGAGTGAAATGCGCAGGCGATCGGCGTCGTGCGTGAATCGCAATGGTGCGCCTGCCGAAATGAGACTCGTGACGCGCATCCCCTTGCCATCGTTCTCCGACGCAAGGTCGAGCGCGACATCAGTGACGCCGTCGGTGACAAACCGGAGGTCAACAATCGCTTCGCCCACGATCTCGTCGCTGAGCGTCAGGTGAAACGCGTAGTCGAGCGCGTCCACACCCGACTGCCGCGGATACGTGTCGACCGGTGAGTGCCAGGCCGCGGCGCTGGCACACACGAAGAACACGAATGCGACGCTCAAGAACTTCCACCGGCTGTGCCATGCGGTCATCTGTGTTCTCGCTTCCTGGTCGTGCGGTGGCGGTGGAGCTGACCTGTCAGCGCTGCCGGATTCGCGCACTGCACTTGATTTCCACACGGGCCGCGGGCCGTGGCAGTTCGGTCACCGCGAGCGTGGCACGCGCCGGTGGATCGACGCGAAAAAACTCGATGTACACGGCATTCATCGCGGCGTAGTCGGCCATATCCTTCAGGAACACCGTGCACTCGTCCACATCGGCCATGGTCGCACCGGCGGCCTGCAACGACGTCTTGATGTTCTCGAGCGTCTGGCGCGTCTGAGGAGTGACACCACCATCCACGATATCCTGCGTTCCGGGTTTGATGCCGGTCATGCCAGAGACGAACACCTGGTCACCGGAACGGATGGCCACCGAATAGGCCGCGACCAGCGGTGCGATTCCCGGCGGGTTAATGACTTGCCGGCCAGACACCAGCGCGACCGCCAGTTCCGGACCGGGTGCGTGTGTGCAAGCAGCGACCGCGAGCGCGGCCCACGATGCGATAAGTCCCCGCGTGGCAGCGGTCACTTGCGCGCTCCCACCACGATCGGTTCGAACCATTTCGGAAAGAGGTAGCGGCTCGACGGCGCCGCCGTAGCCACTTCCTGCTGGAATCGCTTCCGGTCGGCGAGCGCGGTGGCCGAGGGTTTCGGATCGCCGTAGGCGTCGGCGTGGGTGGGGATCACGAGCGCCGGCTTGCCGAGCGCGCGCATGAGGCGGCCGGTGAAATCGTGCACCTCGAGCCGCTGGCTGTTGGCGCCGACCAGCGCAATGTCGGGCCGGAGCCCTTCCATCTCGCGCTCGATGTAGTTCATCGAGCCCATGATCAGGATTTCGTGTCCCGCGATGCGCAGCAGGTAGGCGAGGTTGCCGCCTTCGACATAATCCTTGCGGCGGAGTGGTGCCTTGAGGCCGCGCGGCGCGGTGCCGACGATGCCGCGCGTGTTGTTGTAGTAGTGCTTCTTGTCCAGCGCGCTGTGAATGTTGGGAATCACACGCAGGGAGAAATCGCCGAACTCGTAATCCTCGCCGCCAATCACCGTGATGAGGGAACTGTCGGTGACGCCGTAGGCGCGAGCGAGGTTGGCCGCCGTCTCGTGGCCAATAATAGTCGCGCCGGTCTTGCGGGAGATGTAGCCCGCGTCGAGTGCGTGATCCGGGTGTCCATGCGTGATCACGATGTAGTCGGCCCGCGTCACGTGCTGGCTGATCAGCGCGGTGTCGGCCGGGTAGAGCGCGTCGGGGGCCGGCCCGTCGGCCTGCGTTGCGGAGTTCGTCCACCGCGCGAACTGAGTGAGGAATGGGTCGACCAGTATGATCTTCTTGCCATCGGTGATCTCCCAGCCGGCGTTACCCAGGTAGGTGAGGCGAACCTCGCCAGTGTTCAGCGCGGCGCCCGCGGGCGCCGATTTTGCCAGTTGGCCATCGGCCGCCGTGGAGACGATGGATATCAGCAGGCCTCCGATGGCGCTCGTCAGTCGTCGATGCATGCCGTCTCCCAAAAGGAAATTCGTCTGCCCGAATATACTGCGCGGCAGCCAGCCATGGTCGCCGGATTATCGCGTAGCCGCCGATTCATTTTGTGCGTAGCTTTGGCATATTATGAAAACGATTCTCTTCAGCTCCGCGCCCACGCGCTTCGCCCTCGCCCTCGCGGGCGGCGCCACGCTTGCCCTCCAGCAGGGCGCGCCACGCGGATTCGATCGTGTGCTACTCCTCGAATCCACGAGTGAAACCTCGGCGAGTGCGAGCCTCGGCGACGTGGACGGCAACGGCACTCTCGACGTGGTCCTGGCCAAGGGCCGGCACTGGCCGCTCAACAACGTGATCCTGCGCAACGATGGCAAGGGGCATTTCACGGCCGTGAACCTCGCGGACGCGCCCGATCGGACGTATTCCGCCGCAATCGCCGATCTCGATGGTAACGGTGACCTCGACATCGTCGTGAGCAACGACAGCCCCGACAAGAAGCTCATCTACCTGAACGATGGCAAGGGACATTTTCACGTCAGCAGCACGTTTGGCGATCCCGACTGGAATACGCGGTATGTGACTGTGGCCGACCTGAACGGCGACAAGCGCCCCGATCTGATCGTCGCCAACCGGAGTTCGAATCCGACCGCGCCTCGACCGAGTTTTGTGTGTCTCAACGACGGCAAGGGCGTGTTTCCGTCGTGCGCGCCGCTCGCGACGCGGTCGGCCACGATCATCGTCGCGGCAGATCTGGACGGCGACGGCACGATTGACCTCTTCGTGCCGCACCGCGACGGCAGACAAAACCTGATCTTCTGGAACGACGGTAGCGGCAAGTTCACTGCGGCGCCGGCCTCTGTTGGGCCGGCGGTGTCGCAGATCCGAGCGGCCGCGGCAGGCGACATTAATGGCGATAACGTCATCGACCTCGTGGTGGGCGATGAAAAGAACGGGATGTTCATTTACCTCGGCGCCGGCAAGCGCACGTTCGAGGCGCCCGTCGCGCTCGGTACCGGATCGGGGGCGCCATTTGCGGTCGGGCTGGCCGACATGAACCGCGACGGCAAGCCCGATATCATCGTCGGACGCCAGGAAGCGGTAGGGTCAGTGTTCTTCAACCTCGGTGCCGGCCGTATGCCGAAGTTCTCGGACAGGCCGTGGGGCGATGGCAAGGGCTCGGTCTATGGGGTCGCGATCGGCGACCTGGACGGCGATGGCTGGCCCGACATTGCCGCCGCCCGCTCGGAAGCGCCGAACGGCGTCTGGTTCAACGGGCCCGTGCGATGAGTTCGCGCTTCCGGCCGCTCGCCATCGCGCTGCTGCTCTTCCTGCTCCTCGTGCCTGCGACCGCGATGCGGCAAGGCGTGCCCGTTGACCGCGCGATGGTGGCGAAGATTCGGGAAGAAGGACTTCAGCGCTCGCAGGTGATGGAGTACGAGGGCTACCTCGCCGATGTACTCGGTGCGCGACTCACGCTTTCGGTAGACATGAAGCGCGCGCAGAAGTGGGTGCAGGGCGAGATGACAAGCATGGGACTGATCAACGTCGCCGCCGAGCCGTTCATGGATTTTGGGGTGACGTGGGACAATGAGTTCGTCTCCATCCACCTGCTCGAGCCCGACTACACGCCGATGGTGGGCTATCCCATTGCGCACACCGCGGGCACGAACGGCCGGCAGGTGGCGCAGGCGGTGATCGTCGACCTGCTCGTAAAAGATGACCTCGCGAAGTATCGAGGAACGCTTCAGGGAAAGGCCGTCCTCGCGACGCCGCCGGCCGTGATCGACATCGCCGCACTAACGAGAGGCGTGCCGCGCCTGACGCAGCAGGAGCTCGACGCAATCGAGCGTACGACCATCGCGTCCGCTCGCCCCGTAGCGCCGCGCGCGGCGCGCAACCCCGACCTGCTCACGCCGGAAGAGAAGATTGCGTTCTACGCGAGTGAGGGTGTAGTCGCCGTGCTGCAGAGCGAGAGCGGCTGGCTCGGCGCGGTGCGTGGTTTTTCGCGGCCAGGCTCGCGGGCCGACCAGTGGTCGCGTGCGGGGATGCTCGCCTCGCCGGCGATTGTGGCGATCACGCCGGAGCACTACAACCGCATGTACCGGATTCTCAAGCGCAACATCCCGGTGAAGATCGAGATCGAGGTGCGCAACCGCATCGGGGACCGCATCGAGCAGGCGATGAACGTGGTGGGTGAACTCGCGGGGAGCGACCTCCGCGACGAAGTCGTGATGATCGGCGCGCACCTGGACTCATGGCATGCCAGTCCAAACGCGAGCGACAACGCCTCGGGCGTGGCAGTCGCGCTCGAGGCGATGCGCATTCTCAAGGCCGTTGGCGCGAAGCCGCGCCGCACGATTCGCGCGGCGTTCTGGGCCGGCGAGGAACAGGGACTCTTCGGCTCGCGCGCCTACGTACGCCAGCACTTCGGCGACCCGCGTGACCCGGCCATCGGCGTGAAGCCCGCGTACGAAAAACTCTCGGCCTATTTTAACCAGGACTACGGGTCGGGCCAGTACCTCGGCATCTACCTGCAGGGAAATGAACAGGCGCGGGAGCAGTTCACCGCGTGGATGTCCCCGTTTCGCGACCTCGGCATGACAGTGGTGTCAAACCAGGGCGTGGGGAGCACCGACCATATTGCGTTCGATGATGTTGGCTTGCCCGGATTTCAGTTTCTGCAGGATCACACGCCTGGACAAGGCGGCCACACGAACCTGGATTTCTACGACACGATCCAGGCCGGCGACTTGATGAAGAACGCGGTTATCATGGCGTCCTATGCGTATCACGCGGCGAATGCCGACGCCCGTATCCCGCGCAAACCGGTGCGGTAACGACCGCGAGATTACCGCGCGACCACCTCGATCCGGTGCTCGGCTCGTAGCGTCGGCTGCCCGGCGACTTCGATCTCGAGCTGCACGATGTATGTGCCCTTGGTCAGCGTCGAGATGTCGAGCTCGATCGCACGCGACGAGGTCGTCTGGCCACGCGCCGAGATGTCATCCACACCGACGCTCACGGGCGCCCGGGCGCTCGATAGGCGAAGCGAACGGCCTAGTCGCTTGAAGAGGCCGCCCTCATCCTGAGCATCCTCGCGCGCCACGATCAGCGACACCTTGAGCTTCTCACCGCCAGGATTCGTGCCGTAGGCTTCCCAGTAGACGCCGAGTTTTTCGCTGGGATTCACGCGCTCCGTGGGTAGCGCGTGGGGCGCGACCTCCTCAACCGAACTCGGGAACGAGCCGTATGGCTTGTAGAACAGGAGATCCGAGAGCACCACACGCAATGCCGGGCCGCGCACCGGACCCACACCGTAACGCGCGCGCGCGACAGCATTGCGTTCCGGCGCCGCGGCTTCGGCACTCATCAGCAGCGGCGCCCAGGGCGCACGGACGGTCAGCACGCCCGATGCCGGCGCGCTGTCGCGCACTACCACGAACTCACGCGGCAGCTCTTCGGCGCGTGTGACGACAAGACCGACGCGGAGTTTCGCACCGTCAACGGCCTTCGTGCCTCTCGTGTCGTATGCCATCACGATGATCGCGCTGTCGCCGCGCTTGAACACGGCTTTCTGGTGCTGGAGCGGCACGAGCGCCTTCGCATATGGCGGCGCGTAGCGCCCCATCACGGGCGGCAACTGCAGGCGCCACGCGGCAGAATCAGACTGGGGCGGATCGCCGAGCACGAATCCCGCAGGGATGTAGCGGTACGCGGGGAACGCTTCGATCCCCGTAACATTGACGCCATCGCCTTCGCGTGGAATCAGCTGAATACCTCGGCCGGGACGCGCGGGCGGCCTGCTGTCGGGCGCACCGCCCAGTCCGCCGGGAAGTCCGCCGGTACCCGGCATGTCTGGTGGGCGCACGAGCGGAGGAACGTTTGCCGGAATCTTGGTTCCGGGTGGATAACTCCCGACCGGTGTGCCGCCGCGACCACGACCCTTCGCGCCGCCGACGTTCGGACCGGCCCCACCACCGCCACCACCACCACCCGGCACGCCGACGGACGGCGGCACCATCGCGATCGTGAACGGCAGCTGCATCGACCCGGACCACGCACGCGGCCAGCCAAACCGAATCAACAGCTCACGCTCATCCTGGTCGAATCCATTCTGGTACGCGCTGGGCGCATTGGTAAACATCTGCACCATGGTCATTCGCGCGAAGAACTCCGTGCGCGAATCGTTGCCCTGCATTGAATAGAGCGTGCGCGCGAGGAACCAGGTGCGCCATTCCCACGCCACGCGCGCCGAACTGCCACAGGTGAGCGAGCGGTACTGCGCGATGGCCACGTGGTCGAGCAACGGGGCAATGTTCTGCCACTCACACTTCTGCCGGGCATCCATCTTGGCGAGCGCCTTGTCGTACACCTCGCCAGCCGCGACGTAGTCGCCGACGAGATGCAGGGCAAACCCTTCAAGGATTTCGCAGTTCCAACCGCCGGTGCCTGGGTCGGTACCGATGCCGGTGCCGCACCTACGCGCAACGTCGAGGGCCTCGTGCAATCGGTCCGATTCCGCGAGATAGCGCACGCGCTGCTCAGCGAGCCAGCTGTTCGCGGGAATGATCTGAGCGAGCGAGTCGAGCACCTTGAGCATCTGCTCGCGCCGCTTGACGATCAGATCGGGTTCTTTGGGGACCTTCGCGTTTTCGTCGTACCAATAGCAGTACTTGCCGACGTGCTCGTCGCAATTAGGCGTGCGCGACAGAAGCGACATCGGTAGGTGCGTATGCCGGTACATCTCGAACTCGCGCTGCTCCTGCTGGGCGCGGTCGATCGGCGGAAGCGCTGCGCGCTCGGCGGCCGAAAGTGTCCGATTCGGCTGGCCGTCAGGCCGTGGCATCGTCGCAATCGGCAGCGGAACCGGCCGCGGCAGGGTCGAGTCCCGAATAATCTGCGCGCCGCCCGTCGCCGACAGCGCGACGAGGCCAATCAGGAAAAGGGCCGAGAAAGCTGAGTGTGAGCGCACGGGGATACTACCCCTGAATGTTGCTAATGGCGAACCGCCACTGCCGTCATCACCTGCACGGCAACCTGACCGTCATTTCTGATCTTCCAGCCCGCGCTGGCAGGCACCCGGAACACTCCGCCCTTCCACGCGCCGGCACCCTCGACATGGAGCGCGCGCTTCGCATCCATCGTATCGAGCGGTATGAGATCGAGCGCATCCTCACTTTCGAAACGGGGTTCGACGGTATAGAATGGATTGAACGGATTGGACGCGTCGAGTCCCGCTCGAGTAAGGCACGCCACGCAGCCCCCGATCGATTCCCTGATCCGGTCCCTTCTATAATAATGAAGCGTTTCGTATTCGCGATTGCTGCAACAACCGCGCTCGGCGCCCTTACGCTGACGGCGCAGGACCGTCGCACCGCGACCCCAGCCACGCGCGCACCAACGGCCGTGCAGCGGCCGATCTTCGACGTCGTCGAAGCGACGATCCCGCAGATGCAATCGGCGCTGACCGAAGGTCGCGTCACGTCGCGCGAACTCGTGCTACTGCACTTGGCGCGCATCGCCCAATACGAAGACCAGCTCAACGCGGTGGTCACCGTCAGCAAATCGGCGCTCGCTGAGGCCGATGCGCTCGATCGTGAGCGCGCGGCGGGCCGAGTGCGTGGTCCGCTGCACGGGATTCCCGTCGCGCTCAAGGACAACATCCACACGACGAACATGCGCACGACGGGCGGCGCACTGGCGTTCAGAGACCTCGTGCCGCCATACGATGCGACGCTGACCAAGAACCTTCAGGACGCCGGCGCAATCATCATCGCGAAGACGGTGATGACGGAGCTCGCGAACTGGGTGGCTGGGAGCCCGACACCGATGCCCGGCAACTACAGCGCCGTCGGCGGCTATGGGATCAACCCGTATGACCCGCGGTCCGATCCTCGCCCGGGCTTCAACGACGGGCGGCCGGCCATGGGCACCGGCGGCTCGAGTTCCGGCATCGGCACGGCGGCGAGTTTTTGGGCCGCGAACGTGGGCACCGAGACATCGGGATCGGTGCTGAGCCCATCGAACCAGAACATGCTGGTCGGCATCAAACCGACCGTCGGGCGCATTAGCCGCTGGGGCGTCATCCCGATCACAGCCGACCAGGACACCCCTGGCCCGATGGCCCGTACGGTCGAGGACGCCGCGATCTTTTTCGGCGCGCTCGAGAGTGCGGCGCCCGACCCGAACGACGCCGCGACGAAAGTCTGCACGCCGCCGCCGAATCGGGACTATCGCCCGTTCCTGAAACGCGATGGCCTCAAGGGCGCGCGCATCGGCATCCCACGTGCCTTCTGGTACGACGCGTTCACGATTCCGGGTCAGCCGAATACGCGCGGAGGGCTCAACGCCGCGCAGAAGGCATCAATGGACGAAGCCATCGCGGCGCTCAAACGCGAAGGCGCAGTCATCGTGGACCCCGCCAACATTCCGAGCGTGGTAACCGCTGATACGCTGCGCAATTTCCTCCTCTGGAACACCTGCGGCGGCGTGGACGACCGCAAGGGCCGCAACGCTGGCTGCTCGGTGGACTTTGGCTATGGAATGAAGCGCGACTTCAACGCCTGGCTCGCATCACTTGGTAGCGCCGCGCCGTTCAAGACGCTCACCGACCTCCGTTGGTTCAACATCACCAATGCGCCGCTCGGCGCAATCAAGTACGGGCAGTCACTGCTCGACATGTCCGACGAGATGGACCTCGTGGCCGACAAAGCGAAGTACGACGTCGATCGCGCGAAGGACATCGCACTCGGTGGCCCGGAAGGGATCGATGCCGTGATGAAAGCCGAACGACTCGATGCGCTGCTCTTCCCCGGGGCCAGTGGCGCAAGCATCTCGGCGAAGCCGGGGTACCCCACGATCGTCGTGCCGTTCGGAAGAATTCCCAACGCGCCGACGCCGGCGTTCCCTGCCGGATTCAACGCGCAGCAGACACCGTACGGGGTGAGCTTCGCGGGCGGCGCGTGCAGCGAGCCGCGGTTGATTGAGCTCGCTTACTCGTTTGAGCAGGCGACGAAGAAACGCGTGGCGCCGGTACTTCAATAGTGCCTATACTTTTGACTGGAGCAGCCATGCCGCGCGGACGAATCACACAGATGGGCATTGCAATCACGTTCGCACTGACGGCCGCGGCGTGCAGCGGGACGAGCGCTGACTCGGTCGTGACGCCCGTCGTGGCACCCGTCGCGACGATCCCGGCCGCCACGCCAACAGCCGCTGACAGATTCGTAACGGTCGGCTTCTGGCAAGAGCCCACGTGCAGCGGCCCACCGGGGAATACGGCAGCCTTCCCCGTCACGTTCGGGAACGACCGGTGCTTCAGCTGGCCGGGACGCTCCGGCGAGAACTCGGCAAGCCAATTCTCCTGCGGTTCAGGGACGATGAGTTACACGCAGTGGACGACGCTCACATGCAGCGGCGGGCAGGTACCGGCCGGCACACGCAAGACCGTCACGCTCACCGGGTGCACGCAGGGCGTGCCGCCAACACAGTACATGCGCATCATCGATAACAGTGGGTGCGCTGGTTCCACCGCGAGCGCCGGCGCGCAGATAATGCGACAGGTGCCGCTGGCCCTCGTCGGGCTCCCGAGTTCAGGAATGTTCTTCAACGCGTTCGGCAGACTCGCGAGTTCGTCGGCACCTCCGGCGGGCAGCTGTGATGGCGGTACAGGGGGAACGGCGCGATAGCTGGTGCGCGGATGCGCCTACACGCCGACGCGTCCGCATGCGGCTCTACGCCAAGCGGCTGCCGTTTTCGGATCGATATCAGGGCGCCGGACGCAACGTGAGCCGATGCGCTGCCGCTCGCTCGACGGCGGCTCGCGAATAAGTCATCGGGAAGTAGGCGCCGCGGCCGTAGCTCTCGACGAGGTTGGAGTAAAACGGACTTCCCGGTTGCCCCGACTGTCCGGGCGCGTTGGTCACCATGGATGCGTCGAGATTGCCGAGGTCGATGATCTCACGGTACGTCGCGCCGACCGCCGCCACGAAGCCGGCACCACCATGGCGTTCGACCGACGCAATGTCGAACGCACGCACCAACGAGTGGGGTAACTGCGACGTGTTGTTGCGTCCCCATCGCCATTGGGCGGGATCGTCTCCCTGCGCCTTGCGAACGGCAGTGAGTCCGGAAGTGATCGCGGTTTCAATCAACGCGCGGCGCTGGTCGGCCGCCGTTCCTTCAGCGCGCGCTTCAGTAGGTAACGCAGCGGCCACCGCACGATAGATCACCGGAGCGGCACTTTCGCGGCGGTGCTGAGCGTCCCACGCCGCAAGCAGCGCGCGGGCCCGTTCCACCTCTGCGTTGGCCGACGCCCAACCGCGAAACAACGGGAGGTCGCGGGCGGCGGCCGCCGAGTAGGCGTCGTGCTGCAGCGCCTCCATGTCGGCGATTGAAAAGCCGGTCTTGCTCGTGAGCACTTCGGCAATGCGACGGTAGCGTGCGTCCTGCGGACCATTCTTGAAAAAGAGCGGCGGGTCGTAGCCTGTGGGATGGATGTCATGATTCGCCGTCGCGATCCATCCGCGCTCGGGATTGAGTTCGCGCGGAAGATCGCTGCGCAAACCATCCCACTCGTACTCGCCGGTGCCGGGCACCGGCAGTCGTCCGTGCCAGTTGGGCCGCTTGGGCGACGCGGCGGACGCCTGCCACGCAATGTTTCCGCCACGATCTCCGCAGATCATGTTCTCGGTGGGCGCGAGGGTGTACGACTGCGCCGCGAGGAACTGCTGGCAATCATCCAGATTGTGGTAGCGGAGTGCGCTGATGTAGCCGGCGTTGCCCGGCAAGTGCATCGTCGAGCGCATCGCGTAGGCTTTGTGATGCACCGTGTCTTCATGGAAGACCGGCCCATGGCGCGAAAACTTCTGCTCGACCACCGTCGACGCTGCGCCCTTCACCTTGATCGTGTCACGCACGATGCGGAGCGGTTCCCACGCCCCGCGGAATCGCACCTGATTGCGACTCGCCGGATTGACCTCTTCGACGTACACGTCCGACTGGTCGGTGCCGACAATGGTCAGGCCCCACGCAATTCGTCCGTTGTGACCAATCGCGACACCTGGCAACGCGGCCTCGGTGGCGCCGATCACATCCCACCCCGGCGCGTTTAGATGCACGATGTAGCGAATCGACGGATTGGAGACGTTGCGGTGCGGATCGTTCGCCACGATCACCTTGCCCGATGCCGTTAGGCGGCCGCTCACCACCCAGTTGTTGCTTCCCGGCGAGTTCTCCTGCACACCGGTGTTCTCGCTTGGGCTCGAGCCGCCGAGCGCGCGGTACTGCGGTAGCAACTCAGGACGCACAACGCCGGTGCGCATGCCGGCGAGTGCCACCGCCACCTCCTCTGTGATGACGGAGAGATCGACGCCTGACGGCACAACGAGATCGCGGTAAGGCGACGGGCGTGCTGCGCGGTTTGCCGAGTCGACGCCGAGTCGCATGACGCTGCGGGCCAGCGCCAGTTCGGCGTTCGCGTCGCCGGTCGGCATCGCCGTCTGCGTGCGGAGGAGCGCGACCTCGGCGGTCCAGGGTTGCGGCCGAATTCCGGTCATCTTGAACTCGACCGGGAGGCGATCACCCGCCTGCGCGATGAAAGCATTCACCCCAGCGGAAAAGGCGTCGAAGATGCGTCGGCCTTCAGGGTGGTAGTGCTTCCACTCGCGGTCGTCCCACGGGCCGCGAAACTTGACCAGGCGCGCCAGTCGATCGTGACGGATGAAATCCGGCCCCATGATTTCCGACAACGTGCCCTCGTACGTCCGCCGATACATCTCCATCTGCCAGAGGCGGTCCTGCGCCTGCACAAAGCCCTGGGCGAAAAAGAGGTCGTCAATGTTGCGGGCGTAGATATGCGGAACGCCCCAGCGGTCGCGGATCACCTGCACGCTGTCGCGCACCCCTCGGAGCGCGACCTGCCCATCGATTTGGGCCAGTGACGCCTGCGCGAGCGAGGCGAACGACTCCTGGCGAGACGGTGCGACGCCGGCGATCGGCAGGAGCAGGACGAGCGCGACCGTTGCGCGCTTCGCCAACCGGCGGCGTGCCTTCTCCTGAAACTGGTTGCGGAGTTGCTCGGTCATGTTCGACAGGGAGTTGGGGGGACCGCATGAAATCTCAAAGAAGCTACGACACCGAATTCACCGCTGCCAGAGAGCGCAGAGCACCAGTCAGCGCACGACACACGTGCCGAGCTGCAGCCCACCCGATGATTTCGTAGGTTTAGGCGCATCGTACGCTGCTTACCCCCCTGCCAAGTCCGTCATTATGCGCACTGCCATTCCGCTGCTCGCCATCGCCGCTATCGTGCAGGCAGCCGGCGCCCAACGCACCGTCGCCCTCGCCGAGTTGCTCTCGCCGCCCGCGGGAGAGTGGCTGAACCACGGGCGCACCTATGACAACCAGCGCTACTCGCCGCTCACGCAGGTCACCCGCGCGAACGTCGCACGCCTCGTCCCGAAAACCGTCTACCAGATGAACGTGCAGCGCGCCGACGGCCTCGAAGCCACACCGATCGTCGCGGGCGGCGTGATGTACATGACCACCTCGTACAACAGCGTCCTCGCGTTCGACCTCCGCACCAATAAGCGGCTCTGGCAGTACGACCATGAGAAACCCGAGCGCGCAATCTTCTGCTGTGGCCCAGTGAATCGCGGCGTGGCGGTCGCGGGCGACAAGGTGTTCATGGCGACGCTCGACGCGCGGCTCGTGGCGCTCGACTCAAAGACCGGTGCGGTGAAGTGGAACATCATCACGCACCCGGCCGACTCTGGCTACTCCAATACATCGGCACCACTCGTGATCAGCAACAAGGTCATCATCGGCGCGGCCGGTGGTGAATACGGCATCCGCGGCTCGGTCACGGCGTATGACGCGGAAACGGGCAGGCAGATCTGGCGCTTCTACACCGTTCCGTCCCCCGCTGCGGGCGGCTGGTGGGGCAAGTGGGCCACGAAGACGCCGTGGGGCGACAACCTGCCGCGCGATCTCGCGAAGGAGCGCGCCGACTCAGCGAAGCACGTCGACACGTGGAAGATCGGCGGCGCGCCGGTCTGGGTTACGCCGGCGTACGACGCTGAACTCGGGCTGATCTACTTCGGGACCGGCAACCCGTCGCCGTCGAATGATGGCGGCGAACGCCCCGGCGACAACCTCTACAACAACAGCACCGTCGCGCTTGAGGCGGAGACCGGCACGCTGCGCTGGTACGTGCAGCATATCCCGCACGACCTCTGGGACTATGACCTCCCGAACCCGCCGATCCTCGCGCGCGTGGACGGGCGGAAGGTCGTGCTGCACGCTGGCAAAGAAGGCTGGCTCTACGTGATGGACGCCGTGACGGGCGCGACGATCAGGCGCAGCGAAGGATTCGTTCCGCAAGAAAACATGTGGGTCGCGCCGGACGCCAAGGGGATCCTGATGCGCCCCGGCATCTTTGGCGGCGCTAACTGGCCGCCGTCGTCGTTCTCACCACCGACCGGGCTCATGTATATCCCGGCGCGCGACCGACCGAACATGGCAACCGTCAACGAATCGGCGGAGCGTGAAGTGGGCAAGATGTACACAGCCGGTTCTTTCCCGGCAATCCGCGGTCGTCCGCCGACCGGTGTGCTCTCGGCCGTCGACCCCGCGACGGGCAAAGTGCGCTGGACGGTACCGACGCCGACCTGGACCTGGAGCGGAACGCTCGCGACGGCGGGTGGGCTCGTGTTCATGGGCGAGTCCGACGGCTGGTTCCGTGCGTACGACGCGGCGGACGGGCGCGTGCTCTGGTCGTACTTCTGCGGAGCAGGCGTGGACTCGTCGCCTATCACATACGAGATAGACGGCAGGCAGTACATCGCCGTGCCCGCCGGCGGGATTCGCTATGCGCCGCTCAAGGGAAATGCCGTGTTCGTTTTTGCGCTGGGGGAGGCGAAGTAGGGCGAACTCACCGGCGGCCCAGCCTCGCCATCGGCAGAACGGTTAGCGCGCGTCCGGCTGGTACCCTGGCCCGCGCACGATCTGCCCCGGCTTCGCCCCGGTGTGCGTGCCACCACGAATCACTGCTGTGCCGTTCACGAACACATCGCGCACGCCGATCGACACCTGTACCGGATCCTCGAACGTCGCCTTGTCGATGATCGTTTTCGGATCGAAGACTACGACGTCGGCGAACATCCCTGGCTTGAGCAGGCCGCGATCGTGCAGTGAAAGCCTCGTCGCAGTGGCCGATGTCATTTTGCGTACCGCGTCTTCGAGCGGCATTAGCTGTTCATCGCGGGCGTAGTGGCCGAGTATGCGCGGAAAGGTGCCAAGCGAACGGGGATGCACGAGTCCCTTGAACGTGGTCGGGTCCACCGCGCCCGCGTCAGTCCCGATCTTCATCCACGGCTGCTGGAGATTGAGGCGCACATTGGCCTCGTCCATCATGAAGTAGGTCGTCTCGACACGATTGTGTTCGGTGAGCACGAGGTCCATCATCGTCTCGATCCAGTCCTTGTTCATCGCAATGGCGATCTCGCTGAGCCGTTTGCCGGAATACTGCCGGTTCGCGGGCTGGAGCAGCCGCGAGATCAGCACGTTCGGCGGCGTCGCCAGCTCACAGAGCGACTCCCAGTCGAAGGTCTGATGCTCGATCTCGGCGCGCATCTTCGCGCGCACTTCCTTGCTGGCCAGATTGTCGAACAACTTGCCGTCGGCAGCGCTCCAGGGTGGAAGGCACGAGCTGAGCCCGGTCGCGCCCGCCGTGTACGGGTACATATCGGCCTGCACGTCGAGCCCCGCCGCGCGCGCGGCGTTGATCTTTGCGATGGCCTGCGGGCCCTTGGGATAGTTCCGAATGCCGCTCGCTTTCAAGTGATATATCTCGGCGGCGATTCCGCTCTCGCGACTAATCCGCACCACTTCGTCGATGGACTCGAGGAGTTGGTCGCCTTCCGACCGCATGTGGGTGATGTAGATGCCACCGGCGTTCTTCACGACCTTGGCGATCTCCACGAGTTCTTCTGTCGTCGCGAAGTTGCTTGGCGGATAGATGAGCGCCGTGGCGAAACCGAGAGCGCCGTCGTCCATCGCCCGCTGAGCAGCACCCTTCATGGCATCGAGCGCGGCGGGCGTCGGCTTGCCCTGCGCGAGAGCCATCCCGTACTCGCGCAACGTGCCGCCGCCCACGAACGCACCAACATTCACGCTCGCACCGCGCCCTTCAATCACCTCCATCATCTCGGCGAATCCGTGCGGCCGAGCAAAGATCGGCAACAACCGACGCGACACGGCATCCGCCGGGTCAAGCGCCGCCATGGCACGCGCGAACATGTCGGCGCTCAGCGGCGCCGGCGTGCTGTTTTCTCCGAAAATCTCGGTCGTAATTCCCTGCGTCACCTTGCCAACCACCCGCGAATCGCCACGAAGGAACGCATCCGTGGAACCGCTCTGGACGTCGATGAATCCCGGCGCGACCACCATGCCCGTCGCGTCGAGGCGTTGTTTGGTGGAGGCGTTGCGCAACGTACCGCTTGGCACCACGGCCATGATGCGCTGTCCGGTGATCGCGACGTCACCGTAGAACCAGGCCGCGCCCGTTCCGTCGATGACGCGCCCGTTCTCGATGATCAGGTCGAAGCCGCCGCGCGCCGGCACGGTCCCCGTGGTGGGCTGGTGGGTGGCGCAGCCGGTCAAGATAGCGACCAGCGCGGCGATCAAGGGGTGTTTCATGAAGGCGATTCCTGAATAAAGTGAGGCGGGGACTGCGCGCCTACGGCTGCCGGCTCGCGCTCGCTCCGATCGGATCGCCAGGGGGCAACCTAAGCGCTGGTCCCGGAATCGTCGCGATCGTGCGGTGCTCCCACCGGCGAATATCCGCCGCCACCGTGGTGCGGTGCGCGTTGTTCGTCGCGGCCTGCGCGTCGAGCCGCTTCGCCAGCTTGCCGAGTCGGTCCGAAAGAATGGCACGCACCGCAGGCGAGTTATCGGCCCGCATGCCCATCAGCATCAACTGGTCGGCGACCGCGCGCTGGATCACCCGTTGGACCTCGGCGTGATATTTGTCGCTCGGCGCCGGCGTATTCCACGTCGCACTGATGACCTTGTCCGTGACCTCCTCAAGCGTCAGGTAGTTGCCGATGCTGCCGTACGACACAAGACGCGCCATGCGCTCGGGATTGATGATCTCCCCGACCGTGAAGGTCGCTGACGCCTCCGCGGCCGCGAGCGGGTCGAACGTCACGTCGGTGCGACGGTCGAAGCCTTCGCCCACATCGTGTCGGTCGGCGGGCGGCGGAATGAGATCCACGATGCGCTTCGGAAGCGCGGTGAACTCCACCGTGAGTGTCGACAGGAGCACCTTGAGCGCACGGCGTTGTTCGGCCGCGGGCACGATCGTGATCGGCTTCTGACCATCGCCGCGGAGCGCATTTGTATAGTCGGCGCCACCGAGGCTCTGTGCCGCAGCGCGAAGCTGAAACCGGTGATGCATATACAGCGGGAGCAGCACGTACTCGAGCTTCGACATCGGTTCGCCAGGGCGAATGACCTGCGGTCCGAACTGGTTCAGGCCGATCTTGCGGACCTGGATTTCGACCGTGAGCTGGTCGACGAGATTCGCGCCGTTGTCCCAGACGGAGGCGTACTGTGCCGGTGCGCCGATGAAGTTGTTGTTCGTATAGCCCACATAGCGGAGCCCGCGCTTGTAGCCCTCCTCGACGATCTGGTTGAGCGCGACCTTCTCATCGGTCCCGGCGGGGAAGTCTTGATAGAGATAGGCGATCGACATCTTATCGTAGTCGCCGATCAGCTGCGGATAGGCATCCGACAGATCGAGTGTGCCTTGCGGCGTGATCTTTACGAGCGGCGCCGGATAGTCCATGACCGTGTTGCGTCCAAGCGCACTGCCGATGTAGTTGTGCGGAAGCCCGAGCGTGTGCCCGACCTCGTGCGCGCCCAGTTGGCGGACACGATCGAGTGCCAGCTTGAGCGCGTCACCGTTGTCGGCTACGGCGGCGAGGTACTCGAAGTTCGGCGCATCTGCGTGTGAGCCGTCGTCACCGTTGCCGTTGCCGAACGGCGGCACCAACCCTTCGCCGAGCAAGTAGTCCTGCTGGAGGCGAAGACTGCCGAGGTTCACGTTACCGCGGATGATCTCGCCAGTGCGCGGATCGACCACACTGGCGCCGTACGAATAGCCGCGCGTCCTGTTGTGCGTCCAATGCACCATGTTGTAGCGAATGTCGCCGGGGTCGGCGCTGTCGGGCAGGATTGCGACGCGGAACGCGTTGATGTAACCCGCCGCCTCGAATGCCTGGTTCCACCAGCTCACACCGAGGGCGAGCGCCGAGCGCACCGGCTCCGGTGTGCCGGGGTCGATGTAATAGATGATCGGCTTGACAGGTTCGGAGCGTGCGGCCGTCGGGTCCTTTTTCTTCAGCCGATGGCGCGCAACGAAACGGAGGTAGATGTCTCGGTCGATTGGCTGCGCAAAATCCATCACGTTCGGGCCACTCACGCCGACACGCGGATCTGCAAAGCGCGGTGTGTAGCCGCCGTCTGGCAGTTTCACGAGCGAATGGTGCTGACGCAGGGTGATCGCCTCGCCGGATGCGGCGACGCCATTGACGAGGGGGCCGGGTTGAGGGCTGGTGAACGTGAGCAGCGCCTCGATCTCATTGTTCTCGGGGTACGACCTGATGCGTTCGGGATAGAGCGTGCTGCGCGAGGGGTCAAGCTGGAACCGTCCCTGCTGGCGGGCAGCGATCTGCTCGGCAACACCGCGCGCGTCGCGCATGAAAAATCCGGTGGCGTCGACAAGGACGCTGTTCCCCGTCTGCGCGATAACGTCGAAACCCCAGTGCACCGACGGCGCAAAGGCGTCGCGCACGGCTTCCTTCTCCTTCACGTTGCTCGTACCGCGGGACTGGAATCGATAGTTCGGCTCCATCAGCAGCACGCGCGGTCCCGTGTGCTTGGCAACGAGGACTGCCGTGCCACCAAGCTGCCCGCGGTCGATGCCGATCGGGTTGCTGCCGAGTCCGCTGGCCATCGACACCTGATAGAGGAACTCGGTGTCGAGTTTATCGATTTCCCAGAAGAGCTTTCCGGTCGCTTCGTCCCAGAAGAGGTTGAAGTAGCCAGGTTTTGCGGCCATGCCGGCGGTGCGTTCGGCGATGCTTGGAACAGGGCGGGCCTGGGCGGAACTTGGCGCGGCCACGCCCGCGGCGAGTACGACGATGCCGAACAACAGCGTCAGGGCGTGGGCGGCTGTACGACGAATGATGGATGACATCAGCTCTCCTCTGATGGTGGCATGGTCAGGCATATGTTACGTCATGGCGGGGCGCCCGACTATGGCGGGGCAGCAGTACATCCCGGACTCGCGCCGACGACCTACCGTCCGTGGGTCAACGCCAGCACCGCGACATTGTGTTCTACTCCGCGCCTTGCGCGATCAGGCTCGGCGCCGAGTGACCGGACGCACCGATCAAGCTCAAATACCTAGGCAACGCGGCGGCAGGTCATCGGACCAAGTTGGTCCGACTGCTGACGACTGGTGAAGCAAGCCGCGACCTGCTGCACCGTCTGATGGTTCCCACGGAAACGGCGCGTTGCGGATAATTCTATATTATTGCATCTCGTTCCAAAAGCAGATTCTTTCGGAGGCTCGATGCGTTATCGGTTTATGGCGGCAGCAGCTGGTACGGTTGCCCTAATGTTCAGCACACAGACGGCACCCCTCGCGGCGCAGGGGCGCGGTGGCCGGGGCACGCCCATCCAAGCCGGTGAACAGTGCCCGCCGGGCACGACCGAGATCCGGCCACGCAGCTGCATGGCCCCCGAGTTTCCCGCGCCGAGTATTATCGACTACCGCCCGCGCAATACGCTCAAGGTGCCGGAACACAAGGTGCCCAAGGCCAAGTTTCCTGCCATCGACTACCACGCGCACGTCGGCAGTTTCCTCAACGATGCCGCCGGGCTCGCGAATCTCAGCGCGCAGATGGACAGCCTCAACCTCGGGATGATGGTCGTCGCCGACAATATCTCTGGTGACCGGCTCAAGCAGGCCGTCGCGCTGGTCAGCGCGTCGCCGACGATGAAGGACAGGATCCGCATTCTCACGGGCATTCGGTTCAATGGCGTCGGAAGCCCCGGCTGGGCCGAGGCAGCGGTGAAACAACTCGAGGACGACGTCGCCGCCGGCGCCGTGGGTGTTGGCGAGATCGGCAAGGGGTTCGGACTCAGCACGAGGAAAGCGGACGGCTCGCTCCTCAAGATCGACGATCCCGAGCTGGATCCGGTCTGGGCCGCGGCGGGACGGCTGGGTATGCCGATCTTTATTCACACCGCTGAGCCCGAGGAGTTCTTCAAGCCGATTGACTTTAATAACGAACGGTGGCTCGAACTCTCGCTCTTCAACGACCGCCGCAACGGCCCCGGCACTGGCCGCCCGACATTCGACGACCTGATGGCGCAACGCGACAACCTCTTCCGCAAACACCCCAAGACCACCTTCGTCGTCGCGCATATGGGCTGGCACGCCGCCGACCTCGCGCGACTTGGCACAATGTTCGACGAGATGCCCAACCTGACCGCCGAATTCGGCGCCGTGCTCTACGATATCGGCCGTCAACCGCGCGCGGCGCACGACTTCTTCGTGAAGTACCAGGACCGCATCCTGTTCGGGAAGGACTCGTTCCAGCCTGAGGAGTATCCGTATTTCTGGCGCGTTCTGGAAACCAAGGACGACTACTTCGACTACTACCGCGACTACCACGCCTTCTGGAAGCTCTACGGCATCAACCTGCCGGACGATGTACTGAAGAAGGTTTATTACAAGAACGCGCAGCGGATCACGAAGGGGCTGCCGACGGCCGGGTTCCCGAGGTAGCAGAGGCCACGCCGCAATCCACTGGAGATCGCCCATGCGAAGGTCGATCGTCGCTCTTGTCGGGCTCGTCGCCGCACAATCACTCGGCGCGCAGCAAACCATTGATCTCCTCGTCCGCGGCGGCACCGTCGTCGACGGCACCGGAAGCGCGGCGCGCACGGCAGACATCGGCATCAAGGGTGATCGCATCGTCTTCGTAGGCGACGCCGCGACCAGCAAAACCACCGGCACCCGGACGATCGACGCCGCAGGATTCATCGTCGCGCCGGGGTTTATCGATCCACACTCCCACACCGCCGGCGACCTCTCCTCGGCCACACAGAGCCGGCGCGCGAATGTCGCGTACCTGATGCAGGGCGTCACGACCGTTATCTCGAATAACGACGGTGGCGGATCCGTGGACATCGGTCAAACGCTTGCTGCGTGGACCAAGCAGGGGATCGGTACTAACGGCGCGCTCTTTATTGGCCACGGCTCGGTGCGTGGAAAGGTGATGGGCGCGGCTGGCGCCCTGCCGACTGCTGCACAGCTGGCGGCGATGCGCGCGATCGTGGTCAAGGCGATGGACGAAGGCGCGATCGGCATGTCCACCGGACTCTACTACGCGCCGGGCAGTTTCTCGAAGACCGACGAAGTGATCATGTTGGCAAAGATCGTCGCGCAAAAGGGCGGCATCTACGACACGCACATGCGCGACGAGAGCTCGTACACGATCGGCCTCATCGCGTCGGTCCACGAGACGGTCCGCATCGCGCGCGAAGCGACAATCCCCGTCCACATCTCGCACATCAAGGCACTCGGCGTGGATGTGTGGGGCAAGGCCGACTCGGTCATCAGGATCGTACGGGCCGCGCGCGCCGCCGGACTCGACGTCACCGCCAATCAGTATCCGTACACGGCGTCGGGCACCGGAGTCAGTGCCGCGCTGTTGCCGCGCTGGGTCGAAGAGGGCGGCAACGAAGCCATGCGCAAACGGCTCGTGGATCCAGAACTCCACGACCAGATCGTCACCGAGATGACCAACAACATGCGTCGCCGTGGTGGCGCGGCATCACTGCTGATGACGTCTACGCGTGTCCCCGGCATACTCGGCAAGAACCTCGACCAGATCGCAAAGGAGCGGAACGCGGACCCGATCACCACCGCCATCGACATCATCCTCAAAGGTGGCTCGTCGGTCGCGTCGTTCAACATGAACGAGAAAGACATTCGCACCTTTATGGTACAGGACTGGGTCGCGACCGGCTCGGACGGCAGCGACGGCCACCCGCGCAAGTACGGCACATTCCCGAAACTGTTACACCAGTATGTGTACACCGATCGAGTGCTCACGATCGAGCAAGCCGTACGACGGAGCAGCGCGATGCCGGCGGCCATGTTGCGGATCAAGGACCGCGGCCTCATCGCCAACGGCATGTTCGCGGACCTGATCGTGTTCGACCCCAAGAGCGTCGTCGACCGCTCGACCTATCGTGAGCCCGAACTGCTCGCGACCGGAATGAAGTTCGTGCTGGTGAACGGCACCGTCGTCATCGACGACGGGAAGTTCAGCGGTGCGATGGCGGGGCGCGCACTCAAGCGGTAGCTCAGCGCCCTACCGTAGTTCGGCGCTTTACGGCACCTGCGCGCCAGGACCCCAAAGTACCCGGCCCGCCTTTGCTCCCGTGTGCTTGCCGTGATCGATCGTGATCGTGCCGTTCACGAGCACCCATTCGATCCCCGTCGGGAACTCCATCGGCCGCTCGTACGTCGCGCCATCCTGCAACGTGTCGTAGTCGAATATTGTCACGTCGGCCCAGTTGCCCACCGCGATCGTGCCACGGTTCGCGAGCCGCATCCGCGTCGCCGGCCAGCCAGTCATCTTGCGCACCGCTTCCGGTAACGTGAGGACCTTCCGCTCCTTCACATACTTCGCGATCACGCGCGGAAAGTTTCCGAAGCTGCGCGGGTGCGGCAGCCCAGTCTGGTCCACGACGCCGATTTTCTCGACCGCACCGGCGTCGCTGCCGATACTGGTCCACGGGAACCGCAGCGCCGTCTCGATGTCCTGCTCGCCCATCATATGGTAGATCGCCATCACGCGGCCGCTACCCTGCGCGACCAGATCCCAGGCGACGTCGGCCGGCTCCTTCCCCAGCTCGCGCGCGATCTGCGCGATGTTCTTCTGCTCGTACTTCACGTTGGCGGGATTCTGTGCATTCACGAGCACGACACCCTCCCATCCGCCCGCTGCCTCGATGATGTTCCACCAGCCAGGTGAGCCGGTCGTGACTTCGCGTTTCAGCCTCGCACGCACAGACGGATCCGCGAGGCGTGCTCGCAACGCATCTGTTCCGCCCTCGTGCGCCCAACTGGGAATCGTCGCCTCGAGTCCCGTGCCACCGGCAGTGTAGACATAAAGATCGGCCGCGACATCTACGCCACGCGCCCGTGCCGCGTCCACCACACGCGCGATGGTGTCCATCAGGATTCCCCAGCTTGGCCGGTCAGCCACCTTGAGATGAAACACCTCAACGGGCGTACCAGCGCGCTCGCCGACGGCGATGGCCTCTCTCACCGATTCGACGACTTCCTTCCCTTCGCCGCGGATGTGACTAGCGTACATGCCACCGTATGGCGCGATCGCCTTGGCCACTTCCACGAGCTCGTCAGTCGTACTGTAACTGGAAGGCGGATAGATGAGCGCCGTAGTCATCCCCATCGCGCCGCCACGCATCGCGGTGTCCATGATCGCACGCATCCGCGCGAGTTCGGCTACGTTCGGCGCGCGTGCAGAGTTGCCGAGCACGGCAACGCGGGCCTGCGTCTGACTGAAGTAGCTCCCGAAGTTGATGCTGATGCCGGTGCGTTCAATGCCGGCGAAGTATTCGCGGACGCGCGCGGCCGGCACCGGTGTACCGCCCTCGCCGCCGATCGCCGTGGTGACACCCTGCTGGAGCTTGTTCTCGGCGAGCCCGTTGCGCGGGAGTACGCCGCCCGACTGGTCCATCATGTCGATCCAACCCGGGCTCACGTACTTGCCCGTCGCGTCGATCTCGGTACGGCCGCGGCCGACGGCCTTGCCGATCTTCACGAAGCGGCCGCCTTGGATCGCGACGTCGGCGAGAATCCACGGATTGCCCTGACCGTCGAGTACGCGCCCATTCCGAATGACTAGATCGTACGTCCCGTTCGACGGAAGGTCCGGCGGTGCGATCGTTGCGCGCGCGGGAACAGGTGGAGGCGTGGGAACGGGCGGTTGCGCGGTTGGCGTGGTACCGCTGCCCGTAGCGCATCCGGCCACGGTCAGCACGCTCAGCGCACCCAGCGCGAGGGTGACGATGGCCGAGCCGCGTCGCACGCCGCCGAGTCGCACGATCAATTCCACTTGAGCGTGCGCAATTGGCCCAGATTGATGTTGCCGCCCGAAATCACGGCGGCGACCTTCGACCCCTTGGGCATCTTGATCAGGCCGTGTAACAGCGCACCAACCGGCGCGGCCGCGGCGCCCTCGAGCACGAGCTTGCAACGCTCCATCGTCCAGAGCATTGCCTCGAAGATCTCCTTGTCTGGCAACGTGACGATCTCGTCCACGTAGCGCTGCACAACGGAGAAGTTGAGCACGCCTGCACGGCGTACGCGCAGTCCGTCGATGATCGTATTGCACTCAATGGTTTGCAACGACCCGGCCTTCACGCTCTCCTGCATCGCGGGGCCGTCGCTCGACTCTACGCCGATGACTTTGCACTTGGGGTTGTGGCTCTTGATGGCCATTGAGACGCCGGCAATGAGTCCGCCGCCGCCGATGGGGACGACGATCGCGTCGAGTTCAGGCCAATCCCTAACGACCTCGAAGCCAAGTGTGCCCTGCCCTGTGATCACCTGCTCATCGTCGAACGGATGGACATAGGTCAGGCCGTCCCGCTCGACGAGTTCTTTGGCCTTCTCGTTCGCCTCGTCCCAGATGCTGCCGTGCAGCACGACCTCGGCGCCATACGCTCTGGTGGCAGCAATTTTTGCCGGTGTGGCGTTGGTGGCCATGCAGACCACGGCCCGGATGCCGTGGATTCGTGCTGCCAACGCAACGCCTTGCGCGTGGTTGCCGGCTGATGAGCAGATGACGCCGCGTTGTTTGTCGGCCCCGCTCATCTGCGCAAACTTATTGAGCGGTCCGCGAATCTTGTAACTCCCCACCTTCTGAAAGTTTTCCGCCTTGAGTCGCGTCTCAAAACCTGTGAGCTCGCTCAGCGTCTGCGAAGTGAGGAGGGGCGTCCAGTGAACGTGCTTGGCGATCCGCGCGCGCGCGGCTTCATAGTCGTTCAGCGTCAATGAGAACATTTGCCAAATATAGCAGTAATAGTGAAAGCGCGAAGATTCACGGAGAAAGGCACGGCAGAGAGGCGCAGGTACTGCACACAATAGGGCGAAATGCGACGACGGTGCGGGCGTCGTGGCAGTTCCCCATGCAGTTGTCGTGCTCTACGCATCTTGCGAAATCGGTGGCGAAGCGGCGCGCCGTTACGGCTTGACCAGCGCTGCCTTCTCGCGGACGGGCGAGAGCGGTTGACCCTGTGCCTCAAGGGGCGAGACAGCGACCCAGGAACAGAAGAGGGTCGCCACCAGAATTCGAGCACGGTGCATAGGCGTTAGGTATGCTGGTTTTCAGGCACCCTGTCAACATGCTAGGACGCTTCGCCTGCGCGTCCCCTGCGTGGGAACGGACCGGCTACTCAGCCCCCGCGACCGCCCGCCGAGATCAAGCGATCAACCTCGTCGTCCTGCTCCTTCACGAACTCCTCGGCCTGCTTCTGCTGTTCCGGCGTAAGCAGCGCCAACGCCTCGGCGAGGTCGGCGGGCCGGCGCTCGCGAATCTGCATGGCAATGACACGCAGAGCAATCGCCTGCTCACGCATCTTGGCCGCTGCTTCGGGCGTCTGCATTGTGGACCCACTACCCGACGACGCGTTCCGGTTGCGACCGCCAGCCGCACCCATTGAGGCACCCATGCTTCCCGGTACCGGTGCCACGTTTCCGAACCGCATTTTGCCGCGCACGGAGTCGTACTGCGCAATGATTGCGGCGTTGCGGTCGGTGATCTTCTTCTCGAGCGCCTTCATCTGGCTCAGCTGAGAGTCGGCGAGCGAAAGCTTCTTGCGCTTGTCAACCAGCATCCGGGCCGGATTGAGGTCTTCAAGCTGGCTCGCGGTGGCAGGGCGGACGGCGCGCGGCGGCGCTTCGCCGGACGGCGTGGAACCGCCACGTCCACCGCGTTGTGCTGACAGGGCCGCGAACGGCAGCACGAGAATCGCACAGGCCATCAGGGCATGGTTTCGCATTGCAATCTCCGGCAACGAAATAGTTGTGTCGACCCAATCCCCCCCCAAGGTACGGGGCGATACTCGGTCACGTTCGGATTCGGCGTTCCAGCCAGACGAGAACGGATCGGCACCTACTACTACAGTCCCTTCGGTCCGGTCTTGATAAACGTATTGCTCCGCAGCTCGTTGAGTGCGACCTGCAGTTCCTCACGCGTATTCATCACGATCGGACCGTACCAGGCCACGGGTTCCTCAATAGGACGGCCAGAGACGAGGAGAAAGCGAATCCCCTGCTCGCCCGCCTGCACGACGACTTCGTCGCCGCTACCAAAGGTGACGAGCGAACGATTGCCGGTCATCGACCGAACGGGATTGTCGTCCTCGACATGGCGCTCGGTGAGCACGCCGGTCGGCACGGACGCATCACGAAAGTTGCCCTCGCCCTCGAACACATACGCAAAGGCGTTCGACCGCGTGTCCACCTTGAGGTGCTTCTTCTTGCCCGGCGGCACGGACACGTCGAGATATCGCGGATTCGCGGCGATGCCATCGACCGGCCCTTTCTTCCCCCAGAACTCGCCGATGATCACCCGCACCTTCGTGCCGTCATCGTCGGTCACCTCGGCGATGTCCTGCGATTTCACGTCCTGGTAGCGCGGGTCGGTCATCTTCTGTGCCGACGGAAGATTTGCCCAGAGCTGGAATCCATGCATCCGGCCCTGCGAGTCGCCGTGCGGCATTTCCTGGTGCATGATGCCGCTGCCAGCCGTCATCCACTGGACGTCGCCTGCGCCGAGCCGGCCTTCGTTACCGAGTGAGTCGGCGTGCGAGACATCACCGGCGAGTACGTAGGTGATCGTCTCGATGCCGCGGTGCGGATGCCACGGGAACCCGGCGAGATAATCGCTCGGGCGGTCGCCGCGAAAATCGTCAAACAGGAGAAAGGGATCTTGTTCGTTCTTTGCACCGAAGCCGAACGCACGGCGGAGCCTGACACCAGCGCCCTCCATCGTGGGGGTGGCTTCGATGATCGTGTTGACTGGCCTGATAGACACGGCGCTGCTCCTCAAATACCTGAATCGCGGATTACTGCGTGAACAGCCTACATTTATAGACTAACCATCGTGGCAAGGGGGGCCGGCCCGAATCCAGCGCCCGCATCTCCCCGTACGGTGAATGCAGCCCCCGCCAGATCGATCCCAGCAGCCGGACGACGCCAATGATGCAGAGCAATGCAGGACAAGGAGTTGCTGGTATCCCCCAGATCTCTGTTTCGGGGGGCAATCCGGCAACGACGTACCGGGCGCTCGTATCCCAGCGCGACATCCTAGGCGTACTCCTCCCGATAGGCGTCGCGTTCTCGCAGCGCATCTCGAGGCGGTCGGCAAAGGTGGAGGCGGTGCTACCGCTTGCGATGAGCGAACGGATGGCCCAACTCGAACGAGGCGTCGAGTCGATCGCCATCGAAGTCGAACGGACCAGCGAGAGTCAGCGGTTCGTGGCGCAGGTGCTCGTTGCGCAAAGTGACGCGCGCGAAGGCCAAGCTGACCCGGTGCTAAATTTCAATCGATGAAGCCGTTCAAGCGACTCGGCGATGCACGGACACCGGACGGCTCGCTGCTCGAGCTGTTCAGCCACAACGGCTCGTACCTGATTCGCGCGAACGGCATCGAGCTGATGACCTCGCGCCGCCACCTCTCAGAGGACCGGCTCGCCGAGGTGGCCTGTGCACCGTTCAAGGATTCGCCGCTCGCTCGCGTGCTCGTCGGCGGACTCGGGCTCGGCTTCACGCTCCGCACCGCGCTCAAGGAACTACGCGACAGCGCCGAGGTCGTGGTGGCAGAGCTGATGGCCGAGGTGATCGCGTGGAATGTAAATCCTGAGTGGAACATCTCCGTGGAGGCGATGCAGGATCCGCGCGTGCGCGTTGTACAGGACGACGTGTACAAGGTGCTCCGGGCCAATCCCGGCGGTTTTGACGCGCTCATGCTCGACACCGACAATGGCCCCGATGGCCTGCTGATGTCGGAGAACGCGGCGCTCTACGAAAAACGCGGCATCGAGATCACGATCGCCGCTCTGCGCCCGAGTGGCGTGATCGCCTATTGGTCGGTGGGCGAAGACCGGAGTTTTGTGGGCGCGCTGCAACGCGCCGGATTGAGCGTGGAAGCCATTCGCGTGCGCGCGCACGAGACAGCGGGGCCGATGCACTGGCTGTATGTCGCGCGACGGAAGCGTGAAGCGCGGGCACGCGCTTAGGGCCGCGGCGGCAAGAGTTCCAGAATGGGACCATTCAGGCGTAGACTTCAGCAGCGCTCCCTTCCCACTCCCAATCCGCCAATGCCTGCTTTCCGTACCGCTGCTCGTACCGCTGCTCGTACCGGTCGCGCCGTTTTGCTGACGACCCTTGCCGCGGTCGTCGCCATGGCATCCGCCAACCCGGCCGACGCACAGGACGCCAGGCTGGCCGCGGCAAAGAAAGCCGCCGAACAGATTCGCGCGGAGGAAATCCGTCGCGATGTGGACTACCTCGCGTCGGATGCCAATATGGGACGCCGGACGCCCCACCCGGGCGCTCCCTCGCCAGGCTACGACTCGGCGGCGGCGTACATCGCCGCGCGGCTCAAGGCGCTTGGCATCAAGCCGATGGGCGACACTGGCACCTATTTCCAACACTACACCGTCACCCGTTCCACGCTCGACACGACCAAGGTCTCGGCTGCGATTGGCGCTGAGCCGCTGCAGTGGGGCGATGACTTCGTCGTCAACAACTTTCTCATTGGCGGCATGCGTGAGGCGAATGTCATCTACGTCGGCAACGGCACCCGTCTCCTCAAGCAGGGAGTCGATCCGTACGCTGGATTCGACATCAAGGGAAAGTGGCTGCTCGTTAACGCGCCCACGGCTGGAGGCGGCCGAGCGACGGCAGCCGCTGGTGGAGCGGCACCACCGAATGTGGGTCGTGGCGGGGTGCCGCCCGGCATCGTTGGCGTGGACTACACGACGATCAGTGAAGTCGCCCGGCACGGTGGCGCGCTGGGAATCATCCTCGTGCCGACGCCCGCGCTGCTTGCCCGCTGGAACCGTGCCGCGACCGTTGGACAGGACCTGAATCCTTCGGTTGGGATTGCGTACGCACAGTTCCAGGTGCCGCGCATCGTATTGACGGCGGCCGCGCTCCGGCGCCTGCTCGCGGGTACAGGCATCTCGGCGGACGACGTGCTCGCAGCCGATTCGCTTGGCAGGTACCCGGCGTCAAAGGATCTTGGCAAACGGCTGAAGGTCGACTTTGTCGCGACCGTGGTCGAGGCACGCCCGTATAACGTCGTGGGTCTGCTCGAGGGATCGGACCCGCGACTCAAGGAGGAATGGATCTCCCTAGCGGCGCACCTCGACGGCGCCGTGCCGGCCGCGGCCAGCGTGCCCGGCAACGCATTTCCAGATCAGTACAATGCCGCCGACGACAACGCGAGCGGGAGCGCAGGGAACCTGGCCATCGTGCGTGCGTTGCTCGCCGGCCCGCGCCCGAAGCGATCGATTCTGCTGATCTGGGATTCTGGCGAGGAAGTTGGCCTCTGGGGTACACGCACGATTGCGTACGGCCCCTGGTCAGAAAAGCTGGTGCTGCACGTAAGCAACGACATGATCGGTAAGAGCCGGCCAGCCAACAGCGCGCGCAATGGCGAACTCTCCGCGCCCGACACGATTTACATCACCGGCCCCAAGGTGCTGAGCACCAACACCGAAGCTAATCTCCAGAAGGCACTGAAGGAGTTTCCCTTCATTAAGACGGATCGGGTGTACGAGGATATCGGCAGCTCGTTCTTTTACCCGCGCACGGACGCCGGCCCATACCTCGAGCGTGGCATTCTGATCATGCAGTTCTTCAACGGATCAGACTCGGATTACCACCGCCCCACCGACGAGCCGCAGAAGCTCGACATCGCCAAAATCGTCGCGGTATCGAAGCTCTCGTACGGTGCGCTCTGGATTGCAGCGGACGACATGAACCGGCCCAGGTGGGACGGGATCGTGCCGAGCACGCTCTGGTGGGTGACGCCGAAGCGCTGAGCGCGAACGCAAGAAACGGGGCAGCGCGTGTGAATAGCGTTGCCCCGTTTCAAGCTGTGCACCCTGCACTCTAACGAGTAACCGAAGTGTGCGCCGTCGCGAACAATTCGTCAATGGCGACTCACCCGTGCTCGAAGCGGGACTCGAACCCGCACTCTCGTTAGAGAACCGGATCCACAGTCCGGCGCGTCTACCCATTTCACCATCTGAGCAGGGTTCCCACCGGAATGCCGGTGCAGAACGACGCGCACGCTGTGACGCACGCGCTGCGAGTCAGATGGCACGATGGATCTGCCCGCAGGTGAACCCGTCACCGAAACACCGCGCACCACATCGAATCCATTCTTAGCTAGGCACGGCCGCGATCTGACTCGGGGTAAGCTGGACAAGTTCAGTATCGATACGCTCCTCGCCATGCTTGGCAGCGCTGCCACCGCAGCAGCCGTACTACCGTACTATATGAAGAGTCAATCTCGCCCCCCAGCCGGACGCCTTCCCATGATGCCTGTTCGACGCGCATGTGCCCTGCTCTTCCTCGTCGCGACCACCGTCACGGCCCAATCGAAAAAGCCCCTCACCCAGGCCGATTGGGACCGCTGGCAGACCATCGCCGCGCCGACCCTTTCGCCCGACGGCAAGTGGGCCGCGTACACGTTGAACCCACGCGTCGGCGAGGGCGAGTTCGTGGTGCGGTCGACGAGCACTTCGTCCGAACATCGCGTGAACCTCGGCTACACGAATCGCGAGAACAACACGCCGGGCGCCGAGCGCGGTCGTGGGGGTGCAGCAGGCGCCGGTGGACGTGGTGGTCGCGGTGGCGGTGGGGGTCCATCGGGCGCTGGCCCATTCAGCGCCGACGGCAAGTTCGCGTTCGTCATGGTGACGACGCCGAGCAAGGCCCAAGTGGACAGCACCGAAGCAGCCCAGCGTACGGCTAGTGCCGCAGGCCGTGGCGGAGCGGGACGTGGCGGTCAGGGTGCCAGCGCTGCGGGTGGCGCTGCGGGTGGCGCTGCGGCGACCAACAACGCGAACTCACTACGCGTAATTCGCCTCGCCGACGGCAACATCGAAGCCATCAAGGGCGCACGGAGTTTCCGAGTGCCCAACGACAACGGTAAGTGGCTGGCGTACGGCGCGCCGGATTCGGCGGCCGCAGCTGAAGCGGCGGCAGGTGGTGGGCGCGGTGGACGTGGCGGGCGTGGCGGTGCCGCGGCCGACCCGGCTGTTGCGCGTCGTGCGTATGGTGGCCCAGTGGTGCTCCGTAACCTCAACACCGGCGCCGAAGAAAAGCTCGCTGACGTAGTGAACTACACCTTCGACGACAGCGCGAAAGTGCTCGCGTACACGGTGACCTCGCGCGACTCGTCCAAGGATGGCGTCTACCTCCACGATCTGGCGACTGGCACGACGCGCACGGTCATGAGCGGACCGGGCAACTACCGCGCCTTCACCTTCGACCGCGCGCAGCAGCAGTTCGTCTTCACCTCCGACAAGGACGAGTTCGGGCGCGCGAATGCCAACGCCGTCGTCTATCACGGCACGGTAAAGGCGGGCACGGCGCAGCCAATCCTCACCACGGCCGCGCTGCCAGCGTTCTACCGGTTCCCCGACAGCTTTCAGGCGAGCTTCACGCGCTCAGGCAACGCGGTGACTGTCAGTATCGCCCCGCCTCGCGAAGAAGCGGTGCCCAACGACTCGCTTGTTGGGAAAGCCAAGTTCGACCTTTGGCACTGGAAGGACGCCCAGATCCAGCCCACGCAGTTGCTGCAGGTGAATGCGGCGTTGAATCGCACCTTTCAGGGACTCGTCAATCTCACGACGAAGAAGTTCACGCGGCTCACCGACGAGAACTTCCCGAGCGTGCAGCTCTCCGACGACGCGAAAGTTGGCATGCAGAGCACCGGAGTGCCCTACGACCTTGAACGCACCTGGGGCGATGGCGGCAACGACGTGCACGTTGTGGACCCCGCGACCGGCGTGCGGAAGCAGATCGCCACCAAGGTCAGCGGCCAAGCCCAGCTCTCCGTGGGCGGCAAGTATGTCACTTGGTACGACAAGGATCATTGGCACGCGTACAACATTGCCACGGCAAAAACGGTTGACCTCAACGCCGCAATGCAGCGTGTGCACTTTGAGCAGGAAAACTCCAGCCAGACGGGCGAGCCAGCGGCGTGGGGCATGGCGGGATGGACGAAGGACGACCGCTCCGTGCTCATCTACGACCGCTTTGACATCTGGGAGATCGATCCCGCAGGCGTAAAGGCGCCGACGATACTTACCGACTCGCTGGGCCGTCGCGAGAACCTCACGCTCCGCCTGATTGCACTGGACAACAACGCCGACGAACGCTGGATTGACGCATCGAAACAGACCTGGCTCTCGGCATTTGACGAGGACACCAAGGAGAGCGGGTTCTACCGCGCACGTCTCGACGCACGCCGCGCGCCAGAAAAGGTGATGCTCGACGCGGTGCGCTACGGCAGTCCGAGCAAGGCCGCCAACGCCGACGTCTACATGCTCACTAGGAGCACCTTCCAGGACTTCCCGAACCTGTTCGTCGGGCCGACCATCAACACAGCGAAGACGCGCATCACCGACGCCAACGCATTCCAGAAGGAGTACAGCTGGGGGAGTGCGGAACTCGTAGAGTGGAGCAGCCAGGATGGCGTGCCGCAGCAGGGAATTCTCTACAAGCCGGAAAACTTCGATCCGACAAAGAAGTACCCGATGATCACCTACTTCTACGAAGATCTCTCGGACGGATTGCACACCTACATTGCGCCCAACGGCGGGACGTCGGTGAACATCGCCCACTACGTGTCGAACGGATACCTGATGTTCGAGCCCGACATCTACTACGAGGACGGACATCCGGGTCAGAGCGCGCTCAAATCCATCGTGCCCGGCGTGCAGAAGCTGATTGACCGCGGCTTCGTCGACCCGAAGAAGGTGGGGCTCCAAGGGCATTCGTGGGGCGGCTACCAGATCGCCTATATGATCACACAGACGAACATGTTCGTGGCCGCCGAAGCAGGCGCGCCGGTGTCGAACATGACGAGCGCGTACGGCGGGATTCGCTGGGAGAGCGGCATGAATCGCGCCATGCAGTACGAGAACGGCCAGAGTCGGATCGGCAAGTCACTGCAGGAAGGGCTTCCGCTGTATCTGGAGAACTCGCCGCTCTTCCACCTCGACCGCATCAAGACGCCGCTGCTGATTTTGCACAACGATCAAGACGGCGCGGTACCGTGGTACCAGGGCATCGAGATGTACATCGGCATGCGCCGGCAGGGAAAAGAGGCGTACCTGTTCAACTACAACAACGAACTGCACGGCATTCAGGGTCGCGCCAACCAGAAAGACTGGGCGAACCGAATGCAAACGTTCTTCGACGTAAAGTTGAAGGGTGCACCGGAACCCGAGTGGATGACCAAGGGAATCGCGGCGAAGGACAAGGGCAAGGATCAGCTGGTGCCGGTGATCAGGCCGTAAAGAAGCGGGGCGGGGGCAACGACTTGCCCTCGCCCCGTTGTCTTCACTGGATGCCCAACTGGAAGGCGCGAGGATAGCTACGCGGTCGTAGTTTTCCGTAATGCCCGGACGAATCGAAGCACTCTGGCTCAAGCGCGCGCATCGCGGTCCGATGGAGCCCGTGCAACAGGTGGAGTTCGTCGTTGATCAGGGGCTCGCGGGGAGCGTAGGGCGCAGCCGGCGACGCCAAGTCACGCTGATGGAGCGCGAAGTGTGGAAGGCGCACATGGCCCCACGCTCGGCGGCGATATCGATCCCGCGTCGAGGCGCGCCAACGTGATGCTCTCCGGCATCTCGCTTCCAAACACTCGCGGACGCGTGCTGCGCATTGGTACAACCGTGCGCCTCGCCATCGGCGGCGAGACGACTCCCTGTGAGCGCATGGAAGAAGCGCTGCCCGGACTGCAGGAGTTGATGCGCACCGATTGGGGCGGCGGCGCGTTCGCGCAGGTGCTGGGCGGCGGTATGGTGCGCATCGGTGATCCCGTGGAATGGGAGCCGGACGCCGCCCAACTGTAGGGGTTCGTTGGGCGCATACGGCGAGTGGGAATACAGAGCGAAGACTGTATCTCCTAACCGTATCGCCCCATGTCGCGCCTGATGTCGGCGTAGCGCACTCCCTGATGACGCGCCGAGTCTTTCCTGGCAGCGTCTCGCCCCACGTTCAGCGTCGGTGGGTCGGAGGGCGCGAGCTACAACCCGTTTGACCGATCGATCGGCAAGTGATGGCAAACGTGAGTGGACAACAGCGGCGGCCAGCAACGCGCTTTTGGCTACGGCTTTGCCGCCTTCAGCTGCCGGAGCACCGCACCGAGCTGTTCGATCTCGCGGCCATACGCCGCCCAGTCGCCAGCACGCTGCGCCGCGATCGCACGATCGTAGTGCTGCTGCGCCGCGGTGAGCAGGCCGGCGTTCGTGGTTGCGCCCGGCGTCGCCGCCGAGGGACGGCCGGCTTCGGCGTCCGCCGCTTGGGCAGCGGACGGCTTGGCTGCCGCCCCGCCGAACAGTATCGCCAACCCTTCATCCAGCGTCTCGGCCATCGCCACCTGGTTGTCGTATGCCACCACCACGCGTTTGAGTTCGGGAATGTTCCCGCCCTCGGCACGCAAATACACCGGCTGCACGTAGATCAATGATTCGTTGATCGGAATGACGAGCAGTTCGCCACGAATCACTTCTGAGCCCTTCTGGTCCCAGAGCGTCACCTGACGCGAAATGTCGGTGTCCTGATTGATCCGGTTGGTGATCTGCTTCGGACCGTACACGAGACTCTGCTTAGGAAAGCGGTAGACCACGAGCTTGCCGTAGTGGTCGCCGTCCATGCGCGCGACCATCCAGGCCGCGAGGTTGTCCTTCCCCCTCGGCGTGAATGGCGTCATGTAGATGAACTCCGGTTCGGTTTCGCCCGGGAGCTTCATGATGATGTGGCGCATGAACGGATTGATGCTGCGGTCCGCATCGGTGGCGCCGGCAGGGTACTGCCACTGGTCTTCGCGATGATAGAACGCGTCGGCCGCTAACATATGGTAAGTGCCGTGGAGCTGCGTCTGCAGGCGGAAGAGGTCGCCCGGGTACCGTGTGTGCCGCCTAATATCGGCGGCCATAGCACTCATCGGCTTGAAAATCGAGCCGAAGATCGCCGCGTACGTGCGCGCGACAGGATCATTGGGATCGACGAGATACGCCTCGACAGTCCCGTCGTAGGCATCGATCACAACCTTCACGCTGTTGCGCATATAGTTCGTGCCGTCGCGTGCGCGCTGCGAATACGGATACTCCGTGCTCGAGGTATACGCATCGAGAATCCACTTGAGCTGCCCCGAGTCGGTCACGACCAGGTAGGGCTCGGCATCGAAGCGGAGGAACGGCAGCGCCAGCTTCGCGCGCTCGAGCACGTTGCGCCGGTACAGGATGCGCGCGTCGCCCTTGAGGTACGACGAGAGGATCATATCGGTCGAGCCGAACTGCCAGGCATAGAGTCCACGGCGGAGGATCGTACCGATCGGCACGCCCCCCTTCCCCGTGTAGTTCGTGTAGACGTTCGTCTCGCCAGCGGGATAGTCGAACTCCTTCTGTCCCGTGCCCACGATCACGTAGCTGCTGGTGAGTTCGCCGTAGTAGATCTGCGGGCGCGTGATTTTCACCGAAATGTTCGAGACGGGCGGCACGTCCTTGATGAAGAGCACCGGCAGGCCTTCGGGCGTGACCTGATTGACCGGGGCCATCGTGATGCCCATGCCGTGCGTGAACGTCAGCCGCTCGTTGATGAAGTTGCGCGTCGGAAGCGACGCGGGATTCAATTCGCGCGCCGAGAGGTGCACCTGACGGTAGCGACCGTCGATCATGTACCGATCGTCATTGACGGAAGCGAAATCGTAGTACGTGCGAATCTCCTGCAGCTGACCAAAGGTCTGCTTCAGCAGGTCGCGTTCCCAGAGGCGCACGTTGTCGATCGTGGGCGCGTTGGCCTTGATGTCAGCCATCGTGAGCTGCGTACCACCCACCAGGTCACGGGTCTCGACACTGTCGAGGTTCCAGGCCCGGCGCGTGGCCGCAATATGCCACTCGAGGTAGCGCTGTTCCTTGGTCAGTTCGTTCGGCAACACACTAAAACTCTGCAATGCGGACGGTACGATGCCGCGGAAGACCACTCCCGTCGCGACATACGCGACGACTGCGATGGCGGCCCAGCGCACAAACCCGCCGCGGAATGCACCGAACAGCGCGAGGCCGGCCGCGATGAGTCCGACGACGGCATTGAGCCGAATACCAGGAAGCCTCGCATGCACGTCGGTGTAGCTCGCGCCGAGCAGCGGGCCGGTGGCCGAGTAGAGCAGCCCCGACGCGCCAACGATCCAGAGGCGGACGGCCAGGAGTACCAAGAACGCACCGAGCAGGAGCCCAAGGTGACGCGTAGCGCGCGACGGCGCGCTGGCACGATTGAACGAAAGCGTGAGTTCGCCACGCAAGGCGTGAATCGCCACCGACGCGATCAGCGAGAACACCAGCAGCGCCGTCAGTGTGTTGAGCACTGTGGCGATTCGCGGCAACTTGAATAGATAGAAGCCGATGTCACGACCGAAGAGCGGGTCAACGGTTCCGACATCCACACCATGCAACGCAGTGAGATAGGTCAGCCACTGCGCGGAGACGATCGTACCGATCAAGAGCGCGGCAAGCGCGGCACCAGTCAGAAAGAGTCGCGGCACGATCGCGCTGACATCGATGCGCACGCCGTCGCTGCGGTTCATGAACAACGCCGGAGCAGTGCCCGTCCGATTCTCAGCGTATCGCACATTCGCGTAGATGAACACGAAGGCGAACGCGGCCGCGCCGACGAAGAGCCCCGCACGCCAGACCAGGGATTTCGTGAACACCGACTCGAAGCCGATTTCGCGGAACCAGAGGAGGTCGGTGGCAAAGGTCGCGAGCCAGGGCGCGATGACTAACGCAAAGAATGCTGCGCCGATCAGAGTGAGCAGGACGCGGCGAATGGACTCGACGGGTGGACCGCCCGAGCCGAAGGTGTTCCGAATGGGGTTGGTCATGCTCTAAAGATGTAGTGCATCGAGGGCGGATGCACGACCGGCGGACCCGAGATGCCAGGACCCGCCGGTTCAGATCGTGCCTTGGGTAAGCGCGACTACGGTGCTGGCCTTCTATACCGCCCGACCAGCACGGCCTTTCCGCGGATATGCGTTTTCATCGCATCCATCACGGCATCGCGCGTCACCGCCGTGCTGACGATCCCGGACTGCACGTTAATATTGACGTCGAGGGCATAGAGCTCAAAGACGTAGTGATGGGCCGGACCCGTCGAGGGCGCCGCCGGACCACGATAGTAGGGCCCACTCACGCTCAGCTGACGGATTCCACCGCCGACGCCGCCGACGCCGCCGCGACCCCCGCCACCGCCCCCACCCACTGCGCCTGCGACCTGGACAGGCGCCGAAATAGGAATCGTCGGCCCCTGCGGCAATCCTTCCGGGAGCGAAAGCATCGTACCGGGAATACCCCACACCATCCAGTGCAGTACGTCGGCGGTGCCGTCGCCGCTCACGGCATCGATGTCGTGCATCAGCAGCACAAAGCTCGCCGTCGAGTCCGGCGCGCCACTCCAAGAGAGTGGCGGCGAGACGTCGCGGCCCGGCTGCGCATGCTTGTCGGGAATCATCCCGCCATCCTGAAACGCCGACGAGGTGAGCATCATGTTGCGAATGCCGCCGCGGCCGCCGCGTTGTGCCGCTAGATCGCCCGCGCAGAGGATGAAGAGCGCGAGCATCGGTGGTGCCAGCTTCATTGGCCGGCTCACTTAAACGACGCCGGCTGGAGCTTCCGCCACGCGTCATAGCGCGTACGGAGGGTCTTCACGGGATTCAGATTCTCGCCTGCTTTGATCACATTCGCGCCCGGCTGGTCGGGCTGCGTCACGGTGAGGTACATCGCGTACTTGCCGTTGTTGTGCGCCCAGGTCGTGTCGGCCGTGCGCAGCGCGCCTTCGCCGGCCTTATCGGTCTTCTCGGCCATCAGGATGTAGGCGATGTGCGAGGTCTTGCCCTCGCATGCGATCGCGGGAAGCGGACCGTTGACCGGCAGCGGTGGGCAGGTGCAGCGGCTGTCGCCACCGAACTTGTCGGCCGTCTCAAGCGCGGCCATTACGCGGTCGGTGATGGCGCCATTCGTTCCGAGGAATGCGCGCACGGCATTCGGCACTACTTCGCCAGGCCGCAGGATGTTGCCCTGGATCGAGTAATAGATCTGCGTGCCGGGGACCATGCCCTGAATGTCCTGCGTCACGTAGCCATTGCCGAGTCCCGAGTGGCCCGCGGTGCGTCCCTTGAGATCGATGATCCCAAACTGACGCGACTGATAGGACGGGTCGGCGCTGAGCATCTCGATGATCCGCTTCGGATCGGTGCCCTTCTTCAGTTCCTCGAAGACAAGCATCTGGTTGGCGTGCGTGCCGTCGACGCCGGCTTGGCAGGCGGCGACGCCGATGCCCGGCACGACAACGGCCTGCACGCCCATGAGGAAGCGGTCGTTGTTGGCGACACAGGTCGCCGAGGCAATGACGATGCGCCCGGTCGCCATGTCGACGGCGATGACGGACCAGGTGGCGTACGCAACGCTTGGCAGCGAAACGGCGAGGGCGAAAACCGCGGCGAAGCGCGCGGTCAGTCGCAGAATTGGGGCATTTTGCATCCGCGAAACGTGTGGCCGACGCGGCACGCTCCGCAAGCCGCACGCTCCGCAGCCCGAAACGCGCAACGCCGCCAGGAGGGGGCTCTCCCGGCGGCGTTGCAATGCGTGCATCCCGCCTGTCCAGCCTTCGTGTACGGCCCTACTGCGGCCTATTGCGGCGGCGGACCACCCCGGCGGCCGGTCGGCGCCGGAATTGTTCCCTTGTTGGCGATCGCCTTCTGCATGGCCTCGATCGTGTACTGTGCACGGAAGGCCACGATCTTCGTCGCCAGTTCCTTGTTCTTCTTGTCGTCAGCGATCGAGATGCCGTTGATCGACGCCTTGCCGACCTTCTTCCGTTCGGCGGCCCGCACCGACTTCGGGTCGTCAATCCACATGTTCAGCGTGATGATCGGATCGTCGTGCATCCGCTCGGCCTTCGCGGTGTCTTCCTTGATGCCGTGCTCTTCCATATGGGTCGCGACGACGTTGTAGGTGTAGTAGTCCTGGATGTGCGCGACGAGCGGATCGGCATTCCAGAGCTTGTTCAGCGAATCGGCCACGGCGCGCTGACCAGCTTGATTGCCACCCGAGTCGCCTATCAGGAAGATCTGCTTAAAGCCGTGCATCTTGAGCGAGTGCACGATGTCGACGAGGACGTTGCGAAAGGTGTCCTCGCGCATCGAGATCGTCCCGGGGCTCACCATGTGGCTCGACTGCGGGTCGATGCGGCCCTCGGGCACGAACTTCACCGTCGGAGCGCAGAGGGCATTACCCAACTTGCGGGCGATGGCTTCGCAGTTCGCGTGCAGCACGTAGTTGTGCTTGCCCGTAACGAGCCACGGACCGTTCGGCTCCATGCCGCCCGTGGTGATGATCGCAGTGGTCTTGCCTGCCTTGAGCGCGTCGCGGACATCCATCCACGTCATCTCCTCCATCCAGACCGTGTTCGCCGGCGGAAGGGGGTTCGCCGCATCCTTGCAGTTGTACGCGTTGGCAGCGCAGGTGCCGCCACCCATATCGCGCGGATCGGGGGCGCCACGCCCACCCTGGCCAGCGCGGCCGGCGGCCGGCGGATCCTGCGCGAGCGCGGCAGTCGAAACGAGAACCAATAAGCCAAGGGCGACGAGCTTCTTCATTAACGTGCTCCGGTGTTGGGCGGAATCTGGCGAACAGTGAAGCTGCGACGGTATGGCTGGCCTGCGCAAGTCTGCGGCCGGACTTGAGCAACGTATCAGCTGGAGTCGTGGGTCACCTCTGCCTCTGGGCGATAGATTCGAGGGGTGCGACCCCCGGCCCTTCACGTACCTCGAGGTTTACGATGCGCGCACACTTGATTGCCACGGCCACTCTCTGCGTTGTCGCGTTGGCCCACGCCACGGCAGGCGCACAATCCGTCCAATACCGCTCGCCCGCTGGCGTCGAATACCGCTCGCAGCAGGACGCTGGCGCCGTGGCGCGCGCCCAGCAGGCGCTCGCCGCGAACCTGAAGGACCTGAACCTGATCATTGCGCTCGGCACAGCGCAGGCCGGCGTGCGCGACATGCGCGGCGCGGTGGTCACCTTCACGAAGGGGCTTGAAACGCATCCCAACAATGCGCTGCTCTACCGCTGGCGTGGACACCGGCATCTCTCGCTCCGTGAGTTCGACGCCGCGCTGGCCGATTTCGCGAGCGGCCTTAAGACCGACAGCACGGTGTACGGCATCTGGTTTCACTTGGGGATCGTGAAGTTCGTGCGCGGAGACTTCAACGGCGCAGCCGACGCCTTCACGCGCGCACAACCTCATGCGCCGGACGCCGGTGAACTCGCGGACTCCACTGACTGGCTCTGGATGTCGCTCTTACGAGCGGGCAAGCACGCGGAGGCCCAGGCAATGCTCGACCGGAAACCCGACTCACTCAAGGTGGCGGATCCGGAGTACGCCTATGTGAAGCGGCTCCGTATGTACCGCGGCCAGGTCAAACCAGAAGCCCTGATCACCACGACCGACACCGCCGATGTGCAGCAAGCCACACTAAACTTCGGACTCGGCAACTACTACATCGTGAAGGGCGACACCGCGCACGCGAAGCAGGCCTTCGAGCGCGTGGTCAGATCTGGCGGGTGGCCCGGCTTCGGGTTCATCGTGTCGGAAGCGGAGCTCAAACGACTGAAGTAGCCGAACTAGAACCCCAGCGCACGATCGTATACGTTCAGCAGCGGCTTCCCATCCAGGTACCGCCGCAGGTTGTCGCAGAAAATGTCGGTGATACGCTCGTTCTCACGATCGGCGGTACTCGCCGAGTGCGGGCAGACGATAACGTTGTCCATCTCCCAAAAGGGACTCGAGGGCGGCAGCGGTTCGGTTTCGAACACATCGAGTCCCGCGCCACGCAGGTGACCGGAGCGGAGTGACGCGATCAGCGCGGGTTCGTCCACGAGCGCGCCGCGGCCAATGTTAATAAACAGGGCGCCCTTGGGGAGCATCGCCAATTCGCGTGCGCCAATCATCTGCTCGGTTTCTTTCGTGCGCGGCGTGATGAGCACGAGATTCTGGGCTTCTTTCAGCGCGACGTGCAGGTCATGGGGTCCGTAGAGCGCGTCGAGGTGCAGGTCGGCGGGCACGATGCCAGCGATCGTCCGTTTCACCCCGATCGTGCGCATACCGAATGCCTTGCCCATGCGAGCGACTTCGGTGCCGATGTTGCCCATGCCGACGATCACGAGCGTCTGGTCCTTGAGGTCAGCGGTCGCAAACCGCTCCCAATGTTTTCGGCGCTGATCGGCCAGCGTTTCGAGAAACTTCTTGTGAAAAGCCAACAGCACCAGCACACACCACTCGGCGAGTGGCTGCGCATGCACTCCTGAGCAGGTCGTGAACGTCACGTTCGGCATCTGCGTGGCATACGAGTGCTTGGCCATGAACTCACCAATACCGGCGCTGGTCGCCTGGATCCACCTGAGCTTCGGCGCCAGCGTCGCGAGATCCGCGGCGTTGGACTTGTCGAAGTCAAAAAGAATCTCCGACTCGGCCAGCATCGCTCGCCACCGCGTTTCGCCTTCCGCCGTGCGCGTGAACTCACCGGGCCAGTGGTCGGCCGGATAGCGCGGCGTGTACAGCAGCTCGGGATGGTAGTGGACGGCCAGTCGAGCATCGACAGCGCGGATGCGATCGACGTACTCGGGCTCGAGATAGGAGGCAATCAGGATGGTAGGCACAGGATAAAAATGGCGATGGGTGGCGCGAAAGGGGTGAATGGCGACGGACGCCGCCGCCCTGCGTGAGCCCGTCCTCGTACGACTCAGCGAGCCGCGCCACTGCTGCAGAAGCCCGCCGCGGCGAAGGCGTAGCAGGCGGTATAACTTGTCCGAGCCCTGACCTGGAACACTGCCCATGCTCCGCTCGCTGATTGTTGCCTCCGCCGTATGCGTGCTCGGCGCCTCGCCCGAGGCGCGCGCGCAGGCCGGACGCGCGACCAGTCGTCCGCCGCGTCGGTCTCACCCAATGGCAAACAGCTCGCCTACCTGTGCGACCGCGGCGACGGCTCGCAGGTCTGTGTCAGCAACGTAGACGGCTCGCAGGAACTGCAACTCACTTTGGGTCCTATTCCCTACGGCCACCCGCGCTGGAACCGGAACGGATTGCACATCAACTACGCGGTATTCGAGAAGGGCGTGTCGCTGTTGTTTGAGAGTGCACCGGATGGCGGTCAGTCAGTTCGTGTGGCGACGGTGCCGGGCCGGAACCCAATCCTGCTGCCCGATCACAAGAGTGTACTTTTTTTCGACCCCCGATGGGCTCACCATGCAGATCATGGTCTCGTACCGTGACGGCTCGAACGCCAAACGCATTTCGGACGGCGTCGGCGCGATTTCCAACGCCGTGATTTCGCCGGACGGCAAGCAGGTCGCGTTCACGCGGAACGTGCGCCGGCCCCGCTCTCTGTCTAGGTAATGAACATCGACGGCACCAGCACGCGTCAGGTGACCCGGTTTTCAGCATGGGACGGCGGCCCCCAGTTCCCCGCCTAGTCGCCTGACGGAAGGCAGCTGGCCGTGCAATCCGCCATACGGAGTCCGCGCGACACCAGGAAGTTTATCGGCCATATCTGGGTCGTCGAGCTCGCCACCGGCAAGGCAACGAAGCTGGCACCGCACGACGCACCGTACGTGGACGAGATTCCGGACTGGTTTCCCGACGGCAAACGCATTGCATTCCAGAGCGACCGGAGTGGCAGGATGGCAGTCTGGATCATGAACGCCGACGGCACGGGCGCTCGGCAGGTCACGAAGTGACGGCAACCTGACGGCGAATGCGGCATCACGACATTTCAACCGAACACCACGGAACCGTATGACAGCCAACAAAACACCCGAGCATCCGCTGCAACTGAGCGGCGGCGAGATGCGCGCCCTCGGCGCGCGCGCAATGGAAATGGTCGTCCGTCACTTCGAGAACAACCGCGACGAACCGGTCGTGCGCACATTACCGCGCGCCACGACGGAGCTCCTGCTTCGCACGCCGCTTCCAGAGCACGGCACGCCGGTGAACGAGCTGCTCGACATCATCGCGCACGACGTGTTTCCCAATTCGCTCAAGACCGACCATCCCCGGTTCTATTCGTTCGTGCCGGGTCCGACGAACTTTGTGAGCGTGGTGGGCGACCTACTCACAAGCGGACACAACGTGTTTGCCGGCAACTGGATGGCAGCATCGTCCGCGACGCAAGTCGAGCTCACCGTGCTCGACTGGCTCAAGGAGCTCATCGGATTCCCGGCCGACGGCGCCGGCATCTTGGTGAGCGGCGGCTCGATAGCGAACCTGTCTGCGATTGCTGCCGCGCGCGACGACCGGCTGGGCGGCCCGGCGGGTGACGCGGTGGTCTACTGCTCGGACCAGACGCATTCGTCGGTTGCCAAGGGACTGCGCCTGATCGGATTTGCACCGAACCAACGACGCATCGTTGCCACCGACGATGACCTGCGCCTGTCGATTCCCGCGCTCGAGGCGGCGATCCGCGCCGATCTGGCCGCAAGGCTTCGGCCCTTCTGCGTCGTGGCCAATGCCGGTACCACCAACACGGGCGCCGTCGATCCGCTCGGGCCATTGGCGCAGATCTGCGCGCGCGAAGGACTCTGGCTCCACGTGGACGGTGCGTACGGCGCCGCCGCCATCATCACCGAGCGTGGGCGCGCTGCGCTCGCCGGCATCGAGCTCGCCGATTCGGTCACGCTTGACCCGCACAAATGGCTCTTCCAACCCTACGAACTCGGCTGCCTACTCATCCGTGACGCGGGCGCATTGCGCCATGCGTTCCGCATTGAGGACGACGACCATCCCGACTACCTCGTCGACGTCGTCCGGCACTTCAACCACGACGTGAACTTCTTTGAGTACGGCCCGCAACTCACCCGCTCCTTCAAGGCGCTCAAGCTCTGGCTCTCGCTACGCGCCTTCGGCCTCGCGGAGTTTCGCCGCGCCGTGGACGTTGGATTCGATATGGCCGAGCATGCCGAACGCACGCTCCGAGCGAGCGGCGCGTGGGAAGTGGTCACGCCAGCACAGATGGGAATCGTGACCTTCCGTTGGCGGGACGACACGAAGACGCCGCAGGAGATCGACGCCATCACCTCGCGCACCGTAGACCTGATGCGTGAGGACGGCTACGCGCTCGTGATGTCCACGATGCTGCGTGGCCGCCCGGCGCTGCGGCTCTGCCCGATCAACCCTGGCACCACCGCTGCGGAAATCGACGAAACGATCGCGCGATTGCAGCGTTTTTCCACTCAGGGGAATCCTGCCTAGCAGCGCACGATCGGGTAGGGCCAGCGTCCAGCCCGACTATCGCGGCGGCAGCTTGCCGTCGATTTCGTCGTAAATCTTTCGTACCGCCACCGGTGCTTGCTGGTCGGCGATAAACCAATCCTTGTACGGGCCCCAGCTGGCCTGCTTGATCGCGTCATCCGCCGAGAGGCCGAGCGCATGCAGCCGCTTCACTTCGGCGATCACGTCAACCAACGCCTTGCGGAAGGCAACCAGTTCCTCGCGTGAGGCTGCGGACTCTTCAATGAATCCGTGCCCGGGAATGAAGCGTCGCACATCGAGCGCCAGCGCACGGTCCACGGTCGCGATCCATTCCGAGGGAAACGCCGAGCGCATCGCGGGAAAGACGCGATTGAGATAGGCCTCGCTCATGAACAGGATCTTGTCGCGCGGGATGTAGACGCTGAGGTCGCCGCCGGTATGGGCCCGTCCAAGAAAACGGACGCTCACGCTGATTCCGCCGACGTCGATGGTCTGTTCGTCCCCAGACATCGCGACCGGGGGAACAATGACGACGCGTGGCGTGGCGCCGGCCCGGCCGGTTGCGGCCGCCGCCGCCGAATCACGCACCAGTTGTGCGCGCGACGCGGCGTGCACGACATAGGTTAGGTCCTTGGGCAGCACCGCATTGCCAGCCGTATGGTCTCCGTGGTCGGAGCCCACCACGTACCATTTGATCGGGAGTGGTGTGATAGCGCGGATTTTGTCGAGCATCGTCTGCGTCGCAGCCGTGTTGCCTTGCCCATCGGCAATGAGGACGCCGTTCTTTCCCACGACGATCATGCTCACCGTAGCAAACCCAGGCTGCCGGATCTCTTCGTAGCCGTAGACGTCGGTGGCGAGTTTCACCAGGCGCGGGAAGTCGGTGAGTTGCAGCCCGCGCTTGACCGGATCGGCCGTACGGGGCTGGGCGGCAAGGGTGCCGCTGGCGACAAAGAGCGCGAAGAGCGCGCGGATGACATGCTTCTGCATGGGAATTCACCGTTAGGGACTCCGGGAGAGGATACTCATGACTCGCACCGCCCGCTATGCCGCCGTGGCCATCGCCGCGATGATGCTCGTCACCATCTCGCTGTCCGCCCAGGGTGCGGCGGCAGCCAACCCACGCTTTGGCCGGTGGAAGCTCAAATCCGACGCGCCCGCACCGCAGAGCAACATCATGACCTACGAAGCATTTGGCGCCGCGGGGATGAAGGTCACGATCGAGTCGGTCAGCGCGAGTGGTGATTCGACGTCGTGGTGGTACACGACGGAGTTCGACGGCAAGGAGATGCCGGTCACTGGGAACCGCGGGCAGACGCACTCCGCCGTGCGCCGAGTTTCCGATCGGGTCACCGAGATCGTCAACAAGCGCGACGGCACCTTCACGCAGCTGCTGACGAACGTCCTCTCGCCGGACGGCAACACGATTGCCGTCATGTACATGCGCGACGACGGCACTGGAAAGACGACCGGCGTGACCTTTGCTACGTACGAGCGGATGCGGTAGCGACTCTGCCGTCAGGCACCGCTGCGTGACGAGCGGCCTGCGAGACCGCTCACCGAGTCAGCGCCCGAACTGGCGCAAGTGATGGTCGATGTGCACCGTGTCGAGCAGTGCCTTGAACGTCCCGCACTCAGCCGCAACAGCCGCGTCATGAACTCATCAGCGGCGCGGGAATCACAAATGGACGGCACGTGCGCGTTGGACAGGAGAGGTCAGACGGGTGGCTTATCGCTGACGGAATCGGCTGGTGCGGTCGGCTGCGCGAATGGCTCGTGCAACTGCACCGGCGCAACCGATTTCGCGCGTTTTCGCATCCGGATGTTGAGCATCTCGACCAACACCGAGAACGCCATCGCGAAGTAGACATACCCCTTCGGCAGATGTTGGTCGAACCCATCGGCAATGAGCAGTACGCCAATCACAAGCAGGAACGCTAGGGCGAGCATCTTCACGGTCGGGTGGGCCGACACGAACCGACCGATGCCCCCCGCAAAAACCATCATCAGCGCAACGGATGCGATCACCGCTGCGATCATGACCTCCAACTGCTTGGCCATGCCAACCGCCGTGATAATCGAATCGAAGGAAAAGACGATGTCAACGACCACGATCTGGAGCAACACGGCCCGGTAGGCCGCCTGCACGGACGACGACTCCTGGCCGGCCTCGCCTTCGAGCAACTGGTCGATCTCCTTGATGCTCTTCCAGAGCAGAAAGAGGCCGCCGCCAATCAAGATCAGGTCGCGAGCAGAGATGGCGTTACCGATCACTGTGAACAGTGGCGCGGTCGCCCCAACGATCCATGCAATACCGAAGAGCAGCGCGATACGCATCACCATCGCAAGGAGCAGCCCGATCCGCCGCGTCGCCTCGCGGCGTGCAACGGGCAGCTTGTCGACGAGGATGGCGATGAAGATCACGTTGTCAATGCCGAGCACGAGCTCCAGCACGGTCAGCGTGATGAAGGCGAGCCAGGCTTCGGGTTGGGTCAGTAGTTCCATGACGGGTGCTTAGTGCGGTTGGGTGGACGGGCGGTGGACGTCGCGGCTGAACGCGCTGATCGCGAGCCCGCTACCCACCGCGGTGACGACGGCCACGACGTTGTACCAGAGGAAACTCACGGTCGGGTAGGACCAGCTCACGAAACCAACTGCGACGAGACTGATGATCATGCCGAAGAAGGCGCCGGCCGCACGCGACCGTGGGATCATCGCAAGAATGAAAACGCCAAGGATGGATCCGTAGAAGAACGATCCGAACTTGTTGACCACTTCGATGAGCGAACCGAGCGACGCCGCGTAGATCGCGACCACGCAGGCCACGAGCCCCCAAGCGGCCGTCGCGCCTCGGGACACAGCGAGATAATGCGAATCGGAGGCCTCGGGCTTGACCCACCGCCTATAGAAATCGATGACGGTCGAGGTCGAGAGCGACGACAGTTCGCCAGCGACCGCGCTCATCGCCGCCGCGATCACGGCGGCGATAAAGAGCCCCGCAAGCCCGATGGGCAGTTCGTTCAACACGAACTGCGGAATGATGTAGTTCACGTCGCGCGTCGAACTGCCGATTACCTGCTGGGCCTTCTTAAGCGCGTCGGTACGAATCGCGCCGTACGCCGAATCGGCGGTCCGAAAATTGGCGTGCACCGTGGCCGCGTCCCCCCGCGGCGTACGCGCGACCTCGTTGGCCAGCCGCGCGCGCAGGTTCCACGCCGCGTTGGCCTCGCGTTCGAGTTGCACGAATCCACTGGGGTTGGCGGCCTGCACCGCGCGCGCGTGCGCCGGATTCCACATCATCGGCGGCGTCACGAACAGGTAGTACACAAACACCAGGACACCCACGAGCAGGATCAGCGCCTGGAGCGGGATTTTCCAGAACGCGCTCATGAGGTGCGAACTGCGCGCCTCGTCCACGCTGCGTGCCGTGAGGTACCGCTGCACCTGGCTCTGGTCGGTCCCAAAGTACGAGAGCATCAGGAAAGTGCCGCCGATGATCCCGCTCCAAAAGGTGTACGTTTTCGTCAGATCAAACGAGAAATCGAACACCTGCAGCCGGCCGGCCGCGCCGGCCACGGTCAACGCTGCATCGGGACTCACGGGGATCTTCACGAGCAGCACGATCACGACGGCGATGAGCGCGGTCACGATCACGAACATCTGCTTCACGTCAGCCCAGGTCACCGCCTGCACGCCACCGATCACCACGTACAGCACCGTCGGAATACCGATCAGCGCGACGGAATAGATCATCGGCCAGCCGAAGATCGCCGAGAACACCACAGCTGGCGCCGCGATGATCGTTCCGCACGATAACCCGCGTGAGCAAAGAAAGAGCAGCGCCGTGAGTGACCGCGTCCGCGGACCAAACCGCCCCTCGAGGAACTCGTAGGCCGTATAAACCTTGGCCTTGTGCAGGTAGGGCACGATGGTCACGCCGAGGATGACCATCGCGACCGGCAGACCGAAGTAGAACTGCACGAACTTCATACCGTCCACCGCGCCCTGTCCGGTGGTGCCGATCATCGTGATCGCCGAGAGCTGCGTGGCCATCACCGTGAGGCCCACGGCCCACCAAGGCAATGAGCGATTGGCAAGGAAGTAGCCTTCGATCGTCGTGAGTCCGCGCGCGCGCCGGATGCTGTCGCTCACCACATAGGTGAGGTAGCCGATCACGACCGCCCAGTTGATCCAATGCATCGGGATTACCCGTTGTACCGATACTGCAGCATGGCCAGCGCTGCCCAAACAACCAGTTCGGCAGCGAGGACCTTGATCAGGATCTTTCGAAATGCACCCATGCGATCGCTCTGAGGCTATTGCTGCGGAAAACCGCGAAGATCCGCGGTGAAGGATTCAGAGATTGACGAAGCACACCACGGCATACACCGACGGAAATCATCGTTGTTCTAGGTTCCCAAAAAGTAGTTGCCGTGGAGTCTCCGTGACACTCCGAGCAGCTCCTCCGCAACTCTCTGCGGCTCCGCTTGCAGATCCTACGGCGTCGGCCGCGAAGCTTGCGGTACGCCAGCGGACAGCAGGTTCACGAACAACCGCGCCGCACCAGGCACCGCGCCCGGCAGCTGCCTGAAGAGCGAGAGGGTCGTGTACACGTACACCCCCTTCCCTATCGGTGTCATCAGGATCGCCCCCCTGTTCTCCTTCTCGCCTGGGTCGTGCATCTCCAAGGGCGTCTGGTACCGCGGATCGACGGTACTCGGCATGTACAGCGCGCGCTCCTGCACCCAGCCCTTCCAGTCGTCGTCGCCCAGCCTGTTCGGGAAGGTGAGCACCTTCGACTTCGGGTCGAGCACCGTCACCGGAGCAGCCTCGACCGTCACCCGCTCGGCGGGCTGCGACCAGGTCAGCGGAAACGGAAACACCTGGGGAGTGGAAGCAGGATTCTGTCCGTACTGGATGACCAACGTGCCACCATTCTTCGCAAAATCCATGAGACGCGGAGCGGAGGCAGCCAGCGCGCGGTTGGCCTCAAACGCGCGCGTGCCAACGACCACGGTCGAGAAGCGCGATAGGTCCCACTGCGGCAGCTCCGCGGGCGTGATCACGGTGACCGGCACGCCGAGTTGACGCAGGAACACCGCGTTGCCATCGCCCACACCCTGGACGTAGGCCACCGTAATCTGCTGTGGGACTTCGATTTCCACGGCATTCAGGTAGAGCCCCGACGTGCGATACCGGTAGATCGGACGGATGTGGGGATAGATGATCGCACTGAATCCCTCGGCAAACAGACCGGTCGTTGGATCGCTACCCACGATGCCGAACTCGTGGCGGCCGGGCTTCAATACACCGCGGAGGCGGAGGAAAATTTCCTGCTGCTCGAACGCTTCAATGGTGATCGACGGCGGCACCGAATCGACCGTGATGCCGGCCGGCGCCACCACGCGAAGCGCAAAGGTACGCGGCCCATCGGCAAACGACTTGACCGTCACTCGCAGCATACGATCCATCGGCCGGCCGGCCGGGATCCATTCGAGATTGCGGTCGAACTCGAGCGTCACCGAAGGCACTCCACCGAACGGGCGGTGCTGGATGCCGAGCGGGGGGTCGGCACTGAGGAAGTGCACGGGGCCGGCACTCACCACGGCACTCACGCCACCGAGCTCCAGCGTCAGGCGCACATCGGTCATCCGCCGCATCTCTTCGGAGACCGCGACGGACGGCACGAGGTCACTGGACACCGCCGACACGCGAGCCATGCCATCGAGCGGCGACTGTTTCGCGGCAAACATGGCCTCGTCTCTGCCGCCAATCCACCAGGGCCGAAGATCGGGCAGGCCGATGATCCGCTGGGGGACGTCAATCGTGGCGCCAGGCTGCAACGTCATCGCCTCGAACCCGCTGCGCGCGCCACCGGTCGTCACACGGACGTCGGCGATGGTAATCGCGGCCCTTCCATGATTCGTGATCGTGATCACGGCCGGCAGTGAATCGCCGAACGCCAGCATCTCGCGTGACACCGCGGCATCGACGCGGAGTTCCGCTGCGGCCAACAGCGCCTGCGTTGCGCGACGCTCGAGGGTTTCGAGAACCGCGTCCAGATCGAGCTCTCCGGCCGTGCACCGCGGCGGCGCGCCTACTCCGGCCCGCGAGATGAACTGGGGCATGACTCGCACCGCACACCGCACAAACTGGCTCCGGACCTGCTGGATAGACGACGTCATCCGGGCAAGTATCGGCGCCACCCGCCACGGCTCGCGCAGGTTGAGCAGCGCATGCGCGGAGTCGGCCTTGATTGAGACCCCTTCGAGATTGTCCTGCACGCGGGCGGGCGCGGAAAGCAGCAGGCGCTTGAACGTGGTGTCGATACCGTCGAAGATGGACTTCTCTGCCGCGGGATCGACGCTCTCGTTGACGCGAGTCACGGCGCGCACGAGCGATCCACCGAACAACACAAAGGAGCCACGCCCCGTCCGGACCGCGACGTCGCCGAGTCCCTGCGACCGGTGCTGGGAACGACTTTCGAGCGCGATCTCGTTGTACGTGCGACCAGCGACCGGATCATACTCATTCACTGGGATCGTGATCCCGGCGCCCCGCACATAGAATTTCAGCGGCATCCACGGTTCACCGTACCGGCGTACGGGAAAACGCACCGTATCGATCGTGGCGTCGAATGCCTCGCGCGCCACCAGCCCCGCAAACTCATGATGGCCGTGTCCGTCGGCGCGCGTGCCACTCCAGATCGAGTAGATCACCTGAGGCCGGAACGCGCGAATCACGGTGACGACGTCGCCGAGCACCGAGTCACGGGGCCAGTGCTTGGCCGTTTCCTCGGCGTTCTTGGAAAACCCAAAGTCAAATGCGCGTGTGAAATACTGACGGCCACCGTCAATGCGCCGCGCGGCGAGGAGTTCTTCGGTGCGAATCGCGCCAAGCGGTTCGCCGAGTTCGTCGCCGATAAAGTTCTGGCCGCCATCGCCGCGCGTGAGCGAGAGATACGCCGTCTCGACCTGCCGCCCGCGCGCGAGCCACGCACTGGTCTTGGTGTCTTCATCGTCCGGATGCGCGCCAATGACGAGCACGCGCGCAGAGGTCGCGAGTCGGCGCACCAGCTGGTCGAGTTTCGGCGCGCCCCCGTCCTGGGCGTGCGCCGCTGGCAACGCGATCGTGATCGCGAGAGCAGCGCCCATGAGGTTGGTACAGAATGCAGTCATCGGTGTTCTCACCTGTGCAGACAGTGGAACCACGGAGGTTCGCGGACCACCGCCGGAGCTTCGCGGAGACGACCACGAAACAAAAACTTGGGGGAACGGCAACGGCCTCAGGCTCCTGTCGTGGTCGTTTCCAGCAAAAAGTAGCGTGCCTGACGGGTGCAGGCTCCGCGGCGGGTCCGTGCTGTCACTCCGTGAACCTCCGTGGTTCCGCAGACCAAATCGGATGAGCACCGACGCCTGCGGAGTCGCGGAGCTACACCACGTTCAACACGCTGCTCGACCGCCGCGGGCCAGGACCACGCGGAACGGCCGAAAGCGCATCGGCTACGATCCGCGCCTGTTCCTCGGTGTGCGCCTGCGTGTACCCCTCGGCAGTGCTCGCGCGCTCAGGGCGCCCCGCGTAGCGGATCGTCAACATATTGCCCACCGTAGCGCGCAGCCGTGTGGCCACCCAAGTCCACGCTCCCTGGTTCTTCGGCTCTTCCTGCGCCCAGACCACCTCACGAAGCGCAGTGTATGCGTCGAGCAGTCCGGTCAGATGGGCGTTGGGCCAGGGATAAAGTTCCTCGACGCGTACCACCGCTACGTCGGCCGGAATCTCCTTGGCCGCAAGGTCGTAGTAAAGCTTGCCGCTGCAGAACACGAGGCGCGTGACGGTTCCGCGTTTGCTCGCGCCCGCCGGATCGTCGATCACCGGATGGAAGGCGCCCTCGCTCAAGTCGCTGAGGCGGCACATCGCCTGCTGCAGTCGGAGCAGTGACTTGGGCTGCATCAGGACCATCGGCCGCCGCGAACGCGTGAGCGCTTGGCGCCGCAGGAGATGGAAATACTGCGCCGGGTTGCTGGGATAGGCGATGCGCAGATTTGACTCGGCGGCGAGCTGCAGGAACCGCTCGAGCCGCGCGCTCGAGTGTTCCGGGCCCTGGCCTTCGTACCCATGCGGCAGTAGCAACACCAATCCGGAATCCTGCGCCCACTTGGCACGGTCGGCCGCGAGGAATTGGTCGATGATCGGCTGCGCAACGTTCACGAAGTCGCCGAACTGCGCTTCCCAGAGTGTCAGCGTGCCGGGCGTCGTTACGCTGAAGCCATACTCGAAGCCCATCACTGCCGTCTCTGAGAGCGGCGAGTTGTAGATCTCGAATGCAACGGTCTCGCCGCCGATGTGCTGCAGCGGCGTCCAGCCCTGGCCGGTCGTCACGTCGTGCAACACCGCGTGTCGGTGCGAGAATGTACCGCGCTCGACGTCCTGCCCCGTGAACCGCACGCTGATGCCGTCGGCGAGTATGCTCGCAAAGGCCAGTGATTCGGCGTGACCCCAATCGATGCCGCCGGCCGTGTCCATCACGTCGCGGCGGCGCTCGAGCTGCTTCGCAAGCCGCGGATGCGGATGGAAGGCGTCGGGCCAGGTGAGCAGCGCCTCGTTGACCGACTGCAGCAAGTCCTGGCGCACCGATGTGACCAATGACGTGACCACTTCATCGGGAACCGACGCCAACTTCCCGACATCCGCCTCGCCTTTTGAGCTGTCGAACAGGCGCTGCAGTCTGTCCGCAACAGCGCGCTCGGCCGCAGCGACATCCGCCGCGGTGACCACGCCGTCCGCGACCAGCTTGTCGCCCCACAACTGCCCCACCGTGGGATGCGCCCGGATCAGGTCGGATTGCAATGGCTGCGTGTACGCCGGCTCATCGCCCTCGTTGTGGCCATGGCGCCGGTACCCAACAAGGTCGATCAGCACGTCACGACCGAACGTCGTGCGGTAGGCGACTGCGATGCGCATCGCAATGACGCACGCTTCAGGATCGTCGGCGTTGACATGAATCACCGGCATCTCGAATCCCTTCGCGAGATCACTGGCGAAGCGTGTGGACCGCGCGTCCGTGGGATCGGTGGTGAAGCCGACCTGGTTATTCACGATGATGTGGAGCGTACCGCCTACCGAATAACCGCGCAGATGCGCGAGGTTGAATGTCTCCGCGACGATCCCTTCGCCGGGGAACGCGGCATCGCCATGAATGCAGATGGGCACCACCGCACACCGGTCGCGCGCAGACGGACGATCCGCACGCTGCTGCCGCGCACGAACCAACCCCTGGAGCACGGGGTTCACGACTTCGAGATGGCTCGGATTCGGCACTAGGGTGACATGCATCGCGAGGCCGTTCCGCGTCGTCATGTCGTGCTCGAAGCCGAGGTGGTACTTCACATCACCGGTGGCGGCGCTATCGAGGTGGTCGTGCCGACCACGGAACTCGGCGAAGAGCTGCCCGATCGGTTTTCCCAGCACGTGCGTGAGCACGTTGAGGCGACCGCGATGCGCCATCGAGATGGCCACTTGGCGGGCGCCGGCCGCGGCCGACTCGTCGAGCGCGACATCAAGCATGGGCACGAGGGTATCGGTCCCTTCAATCGAGAAACGCTTGTATCCCACGAAGGCGCGACCGAGAAACCGCTCGAGGCCCTCGACCTGCGCGAGCCGGGTGAGCAGCACGCGTTTCTCATCGAGCGTCAGCGGCCGGGTGAGTTGCTCGGCAGTGAACAGCTGGCGGAACCACTGCCGCTCCGCGTCCGTTCCGCAATGCACAAACTCGGCGGCGATGTTGCGCGTGTAGCGGTGCTTCAGTCGATCGGCGACGTCGCGACCGGTTGCCAAATGCGGGAAACCAAGCGCTTCACCGCTGACGAGTTCGAGATCGGCCTCGGTGATGCCGTAGTACTCGACCCTGAGTTCAGCCGCGCCAAGAGGAGGGCTGCCAAGTGGGTCGAGTTGCACGGCGAGGAAGCCGTAGCGGCGAATCGAATTGAGGTAGCGCGAGATCCCTACGACCCGTCGCGCCAAGTCCTGGTCTGACTGCGGAACCGCGGACGGAACCGCGGACGGAACCGCGGACGGAGCGAGAGACGGGGATGGCAAGGCCGCGGTGCCCACACCGTACTGCTGCGCGAGCAGAAAGAACTGCCGCCATGACTCCTCAACAGAGGACGGATCGCCAAGCCAGCGCTCGTACGTTTCCGCTATATACGCGTCATTAAAAATCGAGGTGACGGACTCTGGCATCGGCTGCGAAATTGTTCCCATTCGGCGGTCGGCATGCGGTGTGACAACGGTTAACAATAAGCCCGCGACGGGGTGATATGGCCACGGATTCGGCGCCTACACAGCCCACCATCTGACAGATTTTCCCGAGAAATCCGCCCGCCGCACATGTTCCAGCACTGACCCCTGCGCATAGATTCTCCGGGTGACCGCCCCAGCCTCGAAGCCAGCCAAGCCGCTCGACCGCTCGATCGTCGAGGGACACATCTCCTCCGCGGTCTGGAAGCTCGCGTGGCCGTCGGTCATGACCAACGTCATCGGTGGACTGCAGGGCGTGGTCGACCACGCCATTGTCGGCCACATCATCGGGTTCAACGGCAATGCCGCGGTCGGCGTGAGTTGGCAGATCTTCCTCGTCGTCATCGTCTTCATTTCGTCCCTCTTCACGGGCATGAGCGTGCTCGTGGCGCGGTTCGCCGGCGCGGGCGACCACAACAAGATGGACCGCACGGTCTATCAGGCGTTCCTCACGGCCGTGTTTATGTCGCTCGGCATTCTCGCGCCGGTCGGCTACTTCGCGGCCCCATGGCTGCTGAGCCTGGTAAATGCCTCGGCGGCCGTGCAAGCCGAGGCGCTGCCGTTCCTCCGGATCATGTTCACGTTCAGCCTCGGCATGCTGATGTTCTTCATGCTCGGAAGCGCGCTGCGTTCAGCCGGTGACGCCAAGACGCCGATGAAGCTCGGTATCGCCGTCACGGTGTTGAACGTGGCGTTCAACCTGATTCTCCTCCGCGGACTCGGCCCGATACCCGCGTACGGCACCAAGGGCGCGGCGATGGGAACGGTCGCAGCATTCGGCCTGGTTGGCATCTACTCGACGTACAAGCTGCTGAGCGGCGGATGGGCGGTGTCGTTCCCGAAGCATCACGGATTCGCGCCCGACTGGGTGATCATCAAGTCGCTGTTCAAGTTCGGTTTGCCGACCGGCATCCAGGGCATCGCGATGAACGTCGGTGGCGTGCTAATGCTCGGGTTCGTCGGGTCCGTCGCACACGGTGCGGAGGCCCAGGCGACATTCGCGGTAGGCTACACCCAACTCTTTTCGTTCATTACCTGGACATCACAGGGACTGCTCGGCGCAGCGGCTGTGATCGTGGGGCAGAACCTCGGTGCTGGCAAGCCGGAGCGCGCGGTCGAAGGGGTGCACGTGGCCGCGCGGTACGGGTTTATCGGCGCGGCGGTCATCGGCGCGACATTCCTGTTGATTCCGCGGCTGCTGCTCGGGCTATTCGGCATGTACGACCCGCTCGTCGTGGACATCGGCATTCAGTTGTTGCGCGTGCTCGCGCTCTCGGGATTGTTCGTCACTGTGGCGCTGACGTACACTGGCGGGCTGCAGGGGACGGGCGACACGAAGAGCCCACTCTACATCTCGATCATCTCGCAGGTGGCGATTCCGCTCGGCATCTGCTTCCTGATGCGGCAGTTCGGGACCCTCGAGCCGATTCACATCTGGCTCGCTATCCTCGCCGGACACGCCACCCGCTGCGTCCTGAGCGTGGTACGGTTCAGGCAGGGCAAGTGGCGCGACATCAGGGTAGATCTGACAAAAGGGCCGGCGTCGGCGTAGTCGTTTCGCCATGCCGGTGCGCCGCCTTCAGTCCGGTTCGAACGCCGGTACGCCGAGCTGCTTCGCTGCCGCCAGTAGGCGTTTGTCGTAAGTGGCGATTTGCAGGGGGCGATGCAGCCCGCTGAGGTAGACCGCCGACACGAGGTAGAGTGCGTCGAGCGTACGCAGCCCCGTCGGAAATGGTGCTCGCGCTCGTTCGAGGACGGCCGGCGTCAGTTCGACAAAAGCAATGCGCTCCAGCAGCTTGCGCGCGCAATCGAGATGCACTGTCGCGGCTTTGTGCGTCGGCCCGGATGGTCGCCTCCTGATGCTCAAACGCAGCGGCGGCCAGGTGCAACCTGTGATCGTGCACAACTGGGGCCGCAAACTGCGCGAGAAGACGGCGCCCAAGAAGTAGCGCCACAGTCCGACGGGCGTGCGCTCGCGTGTGCTCGCGTGTGCAGCCTACGTTGCCACTAGCCGAACCTTGATTCCGCCGTTCGAGAACTTCACCAGCTCGGCGAACGGCAGCTTCGTCTGCGCCTCGAGCGACCGCTCCGCAGAAACCAGCGCCACGCGCCAGCCGCCGAACTTCGTGCGCGCGACATTGCCGAACTGCGCGTACAGGTTGCGCAGGTCGCTCGCATCGCCGACGCGCGCACCGTACGGTGGATTGGCGATCAGCATGCCGACTCCAGACGGCGGCTCGATCGCTGAGAGCGCGCATTCGGTCACCGTGAGGTCGGCCGTGACGCCGGCGCGTGCGACATTGCCGAGCGTGGCCTTCACCGCCCCCGCGTCGCGATCCGATGCGAAGATCGGCGCCGCAGCTGACGCGCGCTCCGCGGCTTTCGCATCTGCCCGGCTTTGCCTAGCGGCGTCCGCGTCAAAACCTGGCCACGACTCACACGCGAAGGTTCGGCCAATGCCCGGCGCGATGTTGCGTGCGATCAGCGCCGCCTCGATCGCAAAGGTCCCCGCCCCGCACATCGGATCAATGAACGGCACGGATCCGTCGTAGCCGAGCGCAAGCAGACAACCGGCGGCGATCGTCTCGCGGATCGGCGCCTTGGCGGTGGCGAGTCTGTACCCGCGACGATGCAACAGTTCGCCCGAAGCGTCGGCGCTGATGGTCACCACATCGCGGGCGACGCGCACGATGAAGAGCTGCGCCGCAGGACTTTCATCCTCGTCGTCGCAGCCAGCACGCACAACTTTCGCGTTGGGAGCCGCCGCCATCAGCGATTTTGCCAAACGCTCCGCCACCGCGACGGAATGATAGAGTCGGGACTTCTTGCAGGTGACCCGAAAGGCCACGTTCCGGCCCTTCGGGAGGTAGTCGCGCCAACGAACGGGTTTCGCGCGCCGCTCGAGTTCGGCGAATGACCTCGCCGAGAATTCGGCGACGCGCACGAGCACACGTGTGGCGGTGCGCAGCTGCAGGTTGGCCGCCACGAGCGCGCGGTCATCGGCGCGGAAGCTTACGCCGCCCTCGGACTTCGCGACTGCCGCTACGCCGAGTGTCCGCAGTTCGCCATCAGTGAGCAATTCGAACCCCGGGGTGACGATCGCGAAGCAGTCGCGGAATTGAGGCGCGGCCGGCTTTGCCACCGGTATCACGGCCGGTACCGCCACCAGTTTTGCCGCTGATTTCTGCACGGGTTTCACCACCGGTTTCACCACGGACCTGTCATACGGGTTCGCACTCCGTCTCACAGGCGCGCCACGACCTCGCGGCTTCCTCATACGGGCGAACCGACCGTTCTTGCCGCCGTCGTGGCCTTCCGCGACCAGCGCGACAGCCGCCAACCAAAGAGCAAGGAGAGCATCAACGCGTAGGTGAGCGGATCGGTGAGATCCTTCTTTACCGCCATTGAGTAGTGGATCACGCCGAGGATGGCGATGACATACAGCAGGCGGTGGAGCCGCGCCCAGTTGCGGCCGAGCCGCCGGATCATCGCCTTGGTCGACGTGACCACGAGCGGAATCATCAGGACCAGCGCCGTCATGCCGAGGTAGATGTACGGACGCTTGAGCAGGTCCTTCTTGAGGTCGGTCCAGTCGAGCTGCACATCTAGGAAGGCATACGCAATCCAGTGCAGCGTCAAGTACCCAAATGCGAAGAGCCCGATCGTGCGCCGATGCTTCGCGAGCCAGTTCCAGCCAGTGAGTTGACGGAGCGGCGTCACGGCGAGCGTGACGACGAGCAGCCGCAGCGTCCACCGACCGAGGAAATGCTCGCCTTCCTTGATTGGGTTCGACCCGAAGTAGCGAGTGCCGCCGAGGATGTCGGAGGCCAACCCCGTGATCGCCAGCGCCGGTGGAATGCAGAGCGCAACGATAAGCAGCACGCTAAACCCGCGCGGCTGCTTCATCGCGCGCATTCGTTCGGCGAATGCAAGAGCAGGCGTTGTCGGTGGCGTTTGCAAAAGCGGTAGCCGGTCTACCGCCCTAATAATTCTTCCGCAAATCCATGCCGAAATACATCGAGGCAACCTGGTCTGCGTATCCGTTGAACATGAGCGTCTTCCGCCGGGCAAACTCGCCGATGCGACGCTCTGAGGCCTGGCTCCAGCGCGGGTGGTCCACTTCGGGATTCACGTTGGAATAAAACCCGTACTCATTCGGCGACGAGAGCTGCCAGCTGTTGCGCGGCTGCTTGTCCACGAGCCTGATGTGCACGATCGACTTGATGCTCTTGAATCCGTACTTCCACGGCACGTGCAGGCGGAGCGGCGCGCCATTCTGGTTGGGCAGGTCGCGGCCATAAACGCCGGTCGCGAGCAAAGTCAACGGATGCATCGCCTCGTCCAGCCGTAGTCCCTCGACATACGGCCAGTCGAGCACCCGCAACGCCTGTCCTGGCATGCGACGCGGATCGAACAGCGTCGTGAGTTCCACGAACTTCGCCTGCGACGTCGGCTCGGCACGCTTCAGCACGTCGGCCAGCGGAATACCGCGCCACGGAATCACCATCGACCACGCTTCCACGCACCGGTGCCGGTAGATGCGGTCCTCAAGCTTGCTTGGCCTAATGAAGTCTTCGAGTTGGTAGTCGGCCGCCTTCTTCACCAGACCATCCACCTTCACCGTCCACGGTTTCGGATTGAAGCCCTTGGCCAACTCGGCGGGATCTTCCTTGCCTGTGCCGAACTCGTAGAAGTTGTTGTAGCCCGTGACGTCTTCCCACGGCGTGGGCTTATCGCCTGGCTGGAGTCCGTACGGTGTACCCTGAGCCACGGGGGAACCACCCTGTGCGAGGGCGCGCAATGAGCGCGGCACGAGCGCGCTCCCAGCAAACGCGCCGCCGGCTGCCGCCAGCCAGTCGCGGCGGTTCCAGTATGCTGCTTCCGGGGTCAGTTCCGACGAACGAATGTCTGCGGCAGGTCGAATCAACATCGTGGGCTCCTCCCTGAGCTATGGTATTATACGTCCCGTCGACCGGTTTTATCGGCCTTACCCCGATCCCCCACCCCTCCATGAACAGTCCCGCTTGGCTGGAGACGATCCTACTCGGCAACACGGTCCTCGACTGGGCAGTCGCTTGGGGCTGGGCGTTCGGAGCGACGGCCGTCATCGTGCTGATCCGGCGCGTGGTGTCGCACCGGCTTGCCGTGCTCGCCGCGCGCACCGAGACGGTCGCCGACGACGCGGTGATTGAGGCGCTCAAGAGCATCAAGAAGACCTACGTCCTCCTGCTCGCCGTGGGCAGCGCCCTCGCCTGGCTGCACTTCCCGGACGCGGCTCACACGGCAATCCGCCGAGCGATGATCGTGATCGCCGTGCTGCAGGCCATTCGCACCGGCGACGTCGTGGTGGATTTCCTGACCGGACGATACGCCGCGCGCAAGGACGGTCTCGACCGGACGACACTGCGCGCGCTGAGTTATGTCGGCCGATTGATCCTCTGGATCACGGTCATCCTCGTGGGCCTCGAAGCGGGTGGCTTCGAGGTCAAGACGCTCCTCACGGGCCTCGGCGTGGGCGGCATTGCCATCGCGCTCGCCGTCCAGAACCTCCTCGGCGACCTGTTCGCAGCGATGTCGATCGTGCTCGACAAGCCGTTTGTCGTGGGCGACGCAATCGCAGTCGACCAGTTCGAGGGCGACGTCGTCCACATTGGACTCAAGTCCACGCGGGTCCGCAGCGTGAACGGCGAGGAGGTCGTGTTCGCCAATGCCGACCTGCTCAAGAGCCGCCTCCGCAACCTCACGCGCCGCGACGGCCGTCGGTACGTGATCACGCTGTTGCTTGCTCCGTCGACAACAGCTGAGCGTGTTGGCCACGTACCGGCGCTCGTCGCCGAAGCGGTGGCCGAGGACGGGCGAAGCACCTTGCAGCGCTCACACCTCATCGCGGCCGGCCTCAACGGACCGGAAGTCGAGACGTCGCTCTTCATCCCGGGAATGGATTTCACCCAGGGTTTCGAGATCCGGCAGGCGGTCCTGCTCGGAATTCTCCAGCGGCTGGAGCGCGAAGGGATCACGCTCGCCCGGTCGGCGACCGTCGCGCCGTAGCGGCAGCACGCCACGTCCGCCCCATTTGTTATTCGATCGTTTTCCTGAAGCGGCGCACACTGATCGTGAGGAATAGTGCGGCGAGCCCGATCAGCGACAGCGTCGGTTGCCACACATCGCCGAAGGTGACGCCCTTGAGCAGAATGCCCCGAAGCACCTTGAGGAAATAGGTGAGCGGAAGCCCGAGCCCGAGCCACTGCGCGGGCTCGGGCATGGCAACACGGGGGAAGAGGTAGCCCGAGAGCAGGATATTGGGCAGCATGAAAAAGAACGACAGCTGCATGGCTTGCGCCTGACTTTTCGCGATGGTCGAGATCAACAGGCCGACACCGAGACTGGCGAACATGAACGGAAGCGCCAGTAGGTAGAGGAGTGGAAGGCTGCCCTCGATCGGGATATGGAAGATCAGCTTGCCGAGGCCCGTGACGACCGACATCTGCACATAACCCACGAGCATGAACGGCGCGAGCTTGCCGAGCATGAGGCTCGTCTTGCCGATCGGCGTGACGACGAGCTGCTCGAGTGTACCGCGCTCACGCTCGCGCACGATCGCGGTACTGGTGATGAGCGTCAGCGTGATGGTGAGCAGCACACCGATCACGCCAGGCACGATGAAAATCGCGCTGCGTTGCGCCGGGTTGAACCAGGGCCGCACGCGCATCTCCAGCGGCGGCGCCACACCGAACCGTTCCGCGACGATCTGGGTGGAGAGCGCCCCCGCTGCGAGCTGCGCGCCCGCCATGGCCGCGGACGACGCTTGGGGGTCAGCCGCATCCACGATCATCTGCGCGGTCGCGGTGCGACCGGCGCGGAGGTCGCGGGCATAGTCAGGAGGAATCACCAACGCCGCGGCGGCGCGCGCGCCAAGGATCTCGCGTCGCAAATGCTCGCGATCAGCCACCGCGCCGACAATGTCGAAGTTGCCAGTATTGCCGATGACAGCGATCAGTTGCCGGCTATCGGCCGTCCGTGATTCATCGAGCACGACCGTTGGCAGATGACGCACCTCGGTCTGAATCGCATAACCGAAGAGCACAAGTTGCACCGCCGGGAGGACGGTCATCATCCCGAACGTGAGCCGGTCGCGCCGCATCTGGATGAACTCCTTCCAGAGCATTGGCCAGAACCGCGAGAGCCGGATGCGCGTGAGAAGGCTCACCGCGGGCGCTCGGCGGCCACGCCGTACTGGGCCTCGTCTTGACGCTGCAGCTCGATGAAGACGTCCTCGATGCTCGCCTGGCCGAAGTGGGCCGTGATCTCGCGCGGAGTACCAAGCGCGATGAGGTGGCCGCGCGAGAGAAAGGCGAGTCGCTGACAGCGCTCGGCTTCGTCCATGTAGTGCGTCGTCACGAGGATGGTCGTGCCTCGCGACGCGAGTGCGTAGATGGAAGTCCAGAAGTCGCGACGTGCCGCCGGGTCCACGCCAGCGGTCGGCTCGTCGAGAAAGAGCATCTCCGGTTCGTGCGCAGTGGCGCAGGCGAGCGCAAGCCGCTGTTTCCATCCACCAGACAACGTGCCCGCCAGCTGATTACGACGCTCGTCGAGGCCGAGCGCGCAGCTGTGTTCTGTGAGGCGCCTCGTGCGCGCCTCGCCATGCAGGCCATACACAGTGGAATAGAAGCGGAGGTTTTCGGCAACGGTGAGATCGTCATACAGCCCATACCGCTGCGACATGTAGCCGATGCGCGCGCGCACGCGCTCACCCTGCGTCTCGACGTCAAGCCCAACCACTTCGGCCGAGCCGGAGGTCGGCACCATCAGCGCGCACAGCAGGCGGATTGTAGTCGTCTTGCCAGAGCCATTCGGCCCGAGCAGGCCGAACACTTCGCCGCGATAGATCGTGAGGTCGAGCGAGTCCACTGCGACGCGCGCGCCAAACTCCTTACGCAGCGCGCGCGTGACGACGGTCGGCGTGCCGACAGCGGACATGCCCGGCGTGGTGGCCACCGCCGATCCGCTCACGGCGTTTTCGTCGCTCCCGCGGGCGTCTCGAGGTGCACGGTGATTGGCAGGCCGGCCTTCAATAGGCCGGTGGTGTCGGCAAACGCGATTTTCACCGCGAACAGCAAGTCGTTGCGTTCCTTCTCGGTGAGCGCGACCCGCGGCGTAAACTCGGCTTTGGTGGCGATCGTCGCGACGCGTCCCTGGAACTCTCGGTCTGGATACCCGTCGAGCACGGCCTGCACCTGGCGCCCGGGCTGGACGCGCGAGAGTTGTGCCTGCGACACAAAGACCCGCACCGTCTGGTGTTTCACGTCGGCCACGGTCACGACGGCACGCCCGGCGGAGACCACTTCGCCCGGTTCGACGTTACGGCTGCTGATCACGCCATCAACCGGTGCGCGGAGCACGAGGTCGGCGGCGGTGGCGCGTGTCCCCTCGGCGGCCGCAGTGGCTAGGTCGGATTCCGCGCGCGCGGCGGCAACGCGTTCGGCTCGCGCCCCTTCGCGGAGTAGCGCGAGTGATGCCCGCGCCGCGTCGCGGCGTGCGGCGGTTGACGCGGCGAGCGTGCGGGAGGCGTCGTATTGCTGCGCACTGACCGTCTGCCGGTCGGCGAGCGCCTTTAAGCGATCGGCATCGCGCGCCGTGCGGCCAGCGTCGGCCTCAGCGGCGGCGAGATCGGCCTCCGCGCGCCGCAACTCTTCAGCGCGAGCGCCGTGCTCGAGCTCATCGAGCGCGGCACCAGCCGCACGGACCCGAGCGCTGCGCTGCTGTTGCTCGGCGGGGAGCGAGGGCTGCGTGAGGACCGCAAGCGTGTCGCCGGCGCGAACCGACTGACCTTCGATCACCAAGACCCTGGCGACGCGTCCAGGGACCGTGGCGCTAACCTGCACCTCGACCACTTCGAGCGTTCCGGTGGCCTCGATCGAGTCGGGCGCGGCCTTGCCGCATGCGGCGGTTATCGTGGCCGCGAAAATGAGTGCTATTCGTTCACTGCGCATACGGAAAAGTATGCCGAACCGGCCGCGAGGGGGTGAAGGAGCGGAGGAACGCTCACAATTGCGTTGTAACGCTCACAATTGCGTTCGGACGTTGCAAATCTCCGATCCCCGAAGCCAAATTGCACCAGATTCGGCTCTTCCACTTTGTTCGCGAGTGTACGCCATGTCAACGCAGGCACAGGACTACGGGTCGCACCGCCGCAGGGTGCCCCTGTATCAATACGTCGCTATGCCGATCCTCCTGATCAACGTCGCATATTCGATCTCGCAGGCCGTGCAGACCCGAAGCGGCGACAACGCCTTAGCCGCGGCACTGGCTGTCGCCTTACTGATCGGTATTTCGTATTCGCGGATCATGGCGAACAGGGTGCAGGACCGGGTCATCCGACTCGAGATGCAGCTCAGGCTGCGTGCAATCCTGACAGGCGCTGTGGCGGCGCGGATCAGCGACCTGACGCCCCGGCAGCTCGTCGGGCTGCGGTTTGCCAGCGATGCCGAACTTCCCGCGCTGGTTGAGCGCTGCCTGTCCGGCGAGCTGGCCACGGGCGAAGCGATCAAGAAGCAGATCAAGAACTGGCAGGCCGACTGGTTGCGCGCGTGACCGCCGCAAACATTCCGGCGGCAGCCGAGCCGATGACGCCAAGCCGCGTCGAGATCAAGGTTCGCAAGAACGGATCGCTGCTCGTCACGGGCGATTTTTCGCTCGTCGACCACGAGGGCAAGGAGATTGCGCGGAATAACGACAAGCCGAACGTTTCTCTCTGCCGCTGCGGCCACTCAGCGCGGAAACCGTTCTGCGACGGCGCGCACAAGGCGTGCGATTTCATCGATCCACCAGATCTACAACCGGCGGTCTAAGTCGGCCAGAAAGAAAAGGCCCTGGCCTGCTCGCAGGCCGGGGCCTTTTGCTGCGACACCGGCGAGCGACTACTCCGCCGGCAAGAGTGTCGCGTGCCAGCCAGCTGACGCCGGCCCCTCGAATGCGGTGCGGTAGGCGGCCGCGGTCGTCAGCGTCGTGTCGAACACCAGCGTGTCTGGTCCAACCTCAAGACGCTTGGCCATCGTCTCGAACTCCTGCCTCGTGATAGAATGCACGAGCTGCAGTCCATCCCGGTAGAACACGCGGCCACCACTGACCAGTGAACTTCCGATGGCCCGCTCGAGTCCCTGCAGAATTCGAAACAGTCCGTCGATCGAGCACCCCGAGGCCCCTTCGGATTGCTGGTCAACGCCAATCACGAGAAACCGTTCGTCCCGCCAATCCCGTGCGGCCGTCAGTGGATGACCGTGCGCCTTCCACTGAAGGAGAAAGGCGTCCACTTCGGCAAGCATCCGTCCGGCATCAATGTCGTCCATGGGCGAGACGGTGCCAAAAATCCAGACACGGGCGTCATCGGGAAGTTGAGTGAACGACACGACGGGCATGACAGACTCCGCTACGGCTCAGGGACGATTGATGGCCGCAGGTTCACCTGCGTCCAACACGAGCCGGAAATCTATCAGCGGCCCGGGGACTTCAGTGCGGCACAGAGCGCGTCGTCAATGGTTGGCTGGTCGAACACGAATCCGGCCGCCTGCAGCCGCGCCGGTCGTACGCGCTGGCTCGCCAATGCCGCACCGTCAGCCATCTCGCCGAACATCGCCCGCAGGGCAAACGCGGGCACCGGCAGCACGGCGGGGCGACGAAGCACGCGCCCCAGTGTCGCGGTGAACTCCTCGTTGCGCACGGGTGTGGCGCTCGCGACGTTCACCGCACCTTCGATCCCCGAATGGTCAATGAGGCGCAGGACGACGCGCACGAGGTCGTTCAGTGAAATCCAACTTAACCACTGTTGGCCACTGCCCAAGCGACCGCCGAGTCCAAGCGAAAACGGCAGGCGTAACTTCGCGAGCATGCCGCCACCGAGGCCCAGCACGACGCCAAATCGCATGCATACGATGCGCATACCTGCCTCGCGAGCGGGCTCGCTAGCTCCCTCCCATAATCGGGTCACTTCCGATAAAAAATCGGTGCCGGTGCTGCTCGACTCATCGAGCCACTCGTCGCCGCGACTGCCATAGTAGCCCACGCCCGACGCGGAAAGAAACGCCGCCGGTGTCGGGATCACCGTTGCGGCGGCGCGGGCCAGTCGACCGGTGTTGACCACCCGACTCCGAACGATCTCACGCTTTCGCGCCTCCGTCCATCTGACGCCGATCGATTCGCCGGCGAGGTGCACTACCGCGCGCGCACCTGCGAGGACGGTAAGCGCCGCGGTATCAAACTCGGCTTCGCCGGGTGGCCAGGCAACGTTGGCATCCGGCCCACGTCCGACCGTGACCACACGATCACCGCGCGCGCGCAGCGCGGCATAAACCGCACTCCCGATGAATCCGCGTGCGCCTGTGACGACGATCACGCAGCCAACTCGAGATTGCGCCAGAGATACCATGCCGCGACCGTACGGTACGGTGCCCATCGTTGGCCGAGCTTCGCCGTGCGTTCCGGCGTTGGCAGGCGGCGCAGCCCAAGCAGCAACTGCAGCCCTTTTTGCACGCCCAGGTCAAGTTCCGGAAATACGTCCGGCCGGCCGAGGTGAAACATGAGCACCATCTGCGCCGTCCAGCGGCCAATGCCGCGTACGCCAACCAGCGTGTCGATCACGGCATCGTCGTCGAGGGCGTGAAGCTCGTGCAGCGCGATTGCTCCCGCGTGCGACCGCGCGGCGAGTTCCTTCGCGTATTCGACTTTTCGCCCGCTCAGTCCGGCCGCGCGCAATTTCGGCGCCCGCGTGGCGAGCAACTCCGGCGCCGTGGGCGAGCGCCCGCCATACAGTGCCCGCACACGGCTAAAGATGGTTGCGGCGGCTTTGCCCGACAGCTGCTGGTACACAATGCAGCGCAGCACGAACCCGAAATGCGTGTGGTCGCTCGTACCCTGCCATTTGCACGGACCGACTTTGGCGATCAGCGCTCTGAACGCCGGATCCACTCTCTTGAGATGCGTGACCGCGCGCCGCGCAACCGGAACAGCGGACGTCGCCATCAGTACGAGTAGCCGAAGATGATGTTCATTTCGTCTTCCGACGTCAGCCCGAACCGCACCACCTTAGACGCGTCACCTCGATACGTGACCTCGGACGTGAGCCCCTCGCCCGCCTGCAGCACGAGCGGAGTCGGGAGCGTGAGGATCAACGGGTGGTCCCATGCCTCGTTCTGGTAGACCAACTCACCGTCGCGAGCACCACCCGAAATGCGCACGACAAATTTCAATCCGCGCTTGTGCATGTGGGAGGTCAGCATCACGACTCGCGTGAGCTTGGTGAACTTGAACGTTTTCCGAATCGTGGTGTCGCGACCGACCGGCAATGTGAGGGCGGTATTGTTGAGGTTCAGCGCGGCGGCTTCGAACTGCACTTGCGACGCTGGTACGGTGTAGAGGTTCGCTTCGGCCTCACCCGTGATCGCCTTGGCCGTGCTGTTCACATAGTGGGAGTTGACGTCGAGCACGGTGCCGGCCGGCACCCGCATCGCAACACCGGCCGGAAAGGTGAAATCACTGGCCGCCGCCTGCGAACCGCCGAAGAAGACGTGATACCCCATAGCGGCGATCGTGCCCAGTTGGTAGGTGCCGTCGCTGTTCTTGAGGTCGCGAACGATACCCGCCTGTGGGATCACCAGCGATGGCGTGTTCGCGGCAAAAGAGTAGATGACGAAATGGTGGCTCCCGGTGCGCATGTTCGTCTGCACGCGATTGACCCAGGTCTCCTGGGTATTGCCCACCGGTGCGTACAGAAACACTTCACGTTCGGAACTCGCGTTGATACTGAACGGTATCATTCGCAGTTGAAATCCGCCGGTAGGCGCAATGAGCGGTACGTACGCCGGCGCCGCGACCGTTCCGGAGAGCAGACTCGGACTGATGTCGTCCGACGTGCGGCTCGCTCCGCCCGCGATCCACTGACGGATGAATTCGATCTGGCCTGCAGGAAGCGGCTGGCCGCCATATGGCATGGCGGCGCCATATTCACGCGCGTGGTGGCCGTTCACGAACCCGTTCACTTTGTGCCAGAGCAGGCTCGAGTCGGGTTTTCCCGGCACGACGCGACGCAGTCCGTCGGCTTTTGCAATGGGCTGCGTCGCAGGCGCATTGACCAGCGACTGGTACACGCCAGCCCCGGTCAGCACGAGACCTGAGTTGCTGGTGTTGCCCGGTGTATGACAGGCTGAGAAACCACACGACGACTCGAGTACCTGCGTCTGCAATCGCGCGAACGAGGTGGACACGCCCGCCGACGCCCCGTCGGTCGGCGTTGATTTCTCTCCGCCGCACGCAGTGAGCGCCAGCGCAAGTGAAATCGCGCCCGGTAGAGGTTTCAGTTTCACATGAGCTCCTTCAGTTTCGCCACCAATTTCACCATTGCCTCGGTATCCCGGTGACAATATGCCAACAGGTCGGTACGGTACGAAGCCTGTGCGTCCTCATCGAGCGCGTCGTCAAACAGGAGGCGATAAATCCCCGCCGTCGCCGCTCCACCGTCCTGAATCACGAGGTCCGAATAGTCGAGGTCCGGCACAAGCGCCGGCAGGACCTTTTTAAGACTGAACGAGCCGTGGAACTCAGGATCGTACACATGGTCGCGCACGATCGGCAGCAGGTCCACAATGCGGTCGCTGATGTCCATCAGCGCCGACGCGTGCACCGGAAACCAATCGGCGAGTTCCCGGATCCGTGCCTTCTCAAACGCTTCGTAGTACACGACAACGCTCGCTGCACCGGCGCAGGCGTCAATCAGCTCCGTAATCAGTTGCGGACGCGGATCGCCGCCGCGCCTGGCGAGGTACTGACGCGTGGTGTCGTCCGCAAACCCCTCCCGGTGCACATTGAACTGCACTGTGACCATGGCTTGCGGCCCACACCCGGGCCAGCGCGGCACGGCCAGCTGTACCGTCTCAAAATCGAGATAGGCGATCGGACGTGAGATCGCAGTGAGCGCATTCGCTAGGCCCGGCTCAACGATCCGGGTTCCGGTCGTCACCGCGCGCACCTGCCGCTTGGCCGGTGGATTCGGGGCGTCGGATGCACTCAGGTCGCTGATCATCGTTTTGCCTTCAGCGGCGAGTGTTCTCGCCTGCTTCTTGGCACGGTACAACTCGCTGACGTGATGGTCCGGCAGTGTGTCGTGGCAGCGTGCGTGGAACGGGCATTCGTCCGGATCGGTACACTGGTCGCCGACCGACACCTTGGGCGCCTCGGCGTCACGTAGCATCGCATGCATCGTGCGCACGGCGGCGGGGAGCGCCAGTACCACCGGCGCGGTACGCGCCGTGACATCGACGGACGTGAAGAGATTCGACAGGTCCGGGTGACGACACTCCGGATTCAGGTACATCAGGTTGGCTCGAGCGATCGGCACCTTCGCCTCACCAGCCACCCACCGCTGCACGGCGATGTCGGTCAGGTGGAGCGCGACCTTCTTCGCTCGGTCACGATCCTTCTCAGGCCACTTCGACGATTTCACCTCGGTCATCACCCAGGCGTCACCGTCGCTGGCCATGATGTCCGCACGTACGCTCGTGCCGGCGGCGGTGAACCCGGGCTCGAACAGGAGCCGCTCCCCCCGCTCCATCGCCTCCGCCGTGCGCTTCACCACTTCGATCTGCGCAACTTCGCGCCCTGGGGCGAGGTGCACGCCATCACCCATCGCCAGCCGCGCCCGAGCGCCTACGAGGTGACCCTCCGCAAAGCGCATCTCCGCCTCAGCATCGGGCACGAGCTCCGGCGCGTACGCTTCGTGAAACTCGAACCAGAGTTTCTGGTGGCACCGCAGTCCCGAAAGCACATCGCGCTTGTCCAGCGTCGCACCCAATGGCGCGCCGGATTCTTGCGCCGCGCGTGCTGGCTCGCCGTCCATCGGAACGCCCCTGCCCATCTCCACTACGGCCTCACGGCGTTGTCATTGCCGCGAAGGATTGCACCCCAGATGAGCGGATAAGTGGATTCGGTTTGGCCGCGATACTGCGGCCGGAATCCGAACAACACCACGTGGCCCTTGCCCTTGGCAACGTCGACGAGAGCCGCCTTGCCGTTCAGTTTCTCCGGGCCGAGCAACCAACCCGACAGCAACGAGTTGCCAGTGGCCGGATATCTCGCAACCACGACGGCCGACGGATCGGTCACTTCGAACGCCGCGCTGTTCTCGAACCAGACGGCCGGAGTCGGCGCGTTGAAGGTCTTCGCGACGGGATGTGATTTGTCGACTTCGACGGCGAAGAGCGAGCCTGGCGCGTAGAAATCCGTGTTCCGCACCCCGTTGAGCACGTTCTCCACCGGCAGCTTCATCGCCTCGATGGCGTATTCGGACGCATCGTTGAATGCAATCAGTGTGCCGCCCGCCTCAACGAATGCGGTGAGCGCGGCAGCGCCCAGTTCGCCAAGGCCACCCTTGAGCGAATCGGGATAGGTGTTGCTCACTCCGCGAGCGATCGCGCTTGGGCTTTGTTCGGGGATGATGATCGCGTCATACTTGGCGATCAGGTTGCCCACCCGGACCTCCTTGTCGCGCAGCGATGTGTAAGGAATCTTGTACGTGTCGAACACGTACCGCGTCCACCCTTCATCCATCGCCGCGTCATAGCTCTTGTAGAGGCCGATTCGCCGACTGCTCGTGCCCGAGAGCATCGGCGCGTTGAACGTAGCCTCCTTCACCTCGGCGATCAGCCTGCCGGTCGCGGGTTCGGCGCCCATGAGCGTGGCGACTTCGACGCCGAACAACAACGGTAGGGTGTGCGCGGTGACGTCATACGGACGCTTCGGCGGACCGCCGGGATATTCGAAGAGGTTCGGATACTTCTGGCGTTCGAGCAGCGACTTCGCGTAGCCACCAAACGGCTGCTTGACGAGCACGGCGTAACTGCCCGCTGCGTACGTCTTGCCATCGACGCTCACCGGCGCAGTCGTCTCGCGGATCTCAACCTGACCGTGCTGCAGCGTCCAAATCATCCGGTGCAGTGCACTCGCGCTGGCCTGCGCCTTCGGAATAATGAACGCGCTCGGCCACGGATCCCTGCCCCACGGTGGCATCGCGCCGAGCGCGCGTTCGCCAATCGCGGCATAGCTCTCGAGCCAGGCACGACGATCCCGTGCGGCGTGCACGAAGAGCGCCCACGAAGCGGACGTCTGATAGTCCACGATTTCCTGGAGCCCCCACTTTCCGCCGGGCCAGACCACGGGGTGGTTCCAACTCGGCACACGCGCGTCGTAGCCGCGACTGGTACCGAGGCGGTCGAATGGTATGTCGACCGGCGTGGCGAGCCGCGCGCTCGCTGTCTCGGTCAGGATCCGGGCACCGCGGTGCACCAGCGAATACTGCCGCGCCGGACTCCACTGGTCATAGCTGGCGTTGTTGGCCACGCCGGTTTTGCCGTCCGCGATGAGTCTCCAAGTCATTTGCAGGCCGAGCGCGTTCGTGCTCGACGTGAGAATCGGATCGATGTTCGGTTCGATCGGGTCCATGTATGGCGGCACGAAGATGCGACTGGTGTTTCCGCCCTGCTGGTGAACGTCGTTGACGATCTGCGGATCCCACGGTGTGTAGAGCGAGTCCACTGTATAGCGGGTCTCGGGCTGCGTGAACGCGTACCAGTCGCGGTTGTTGTCGTGCCCCGTGTAGTAGTGGTACAGCTCAGGCGGGTTCGTGCCCTCGGCAGGCGTGTTCAGCGTCGAGCGATACCAGTCGCCGACAATGTCCACGCCATCGGGGTTCTGGCTCGGCACGAGCATGATGATTGTGTTGGCCAGCACCATCTTCGCCTCGTCCGTTTCCGCGCGCGCGAGACGATCGGCGAGGTTGAGGCAGGTATTCCAGCCTCCGACTTCCGTCGAGTGGATCGAACAGGTCACAAGGATGACATTTTTTCCCTCAGCGATCAACTGCTCTTTCGAGTCAGCCGCGGTACGCACGCGCGGATCCATCAGCTTGCGCTGAATTGTGCGGTACCGTTCGATGTTTGCGAGAGTGGAGGAGTCGGCGACAAAGGCCACGAGGAATGGGCGACCGAGCACCGTCTTGCCCAGTGTGCGTAACGACACGCGTGACGAGGCTTTGTCGAGTGCGGTCAGGTAGTCCGTGACCTGCTTCCAGCTCGGCAACTTGCGATCGGTGCCTGGCTTGAAGCCGTACATCTGCTCAAAGCTGGGGAGGCGGTTCGCGGTGGAGGTCGGCTGCGCGAACACCGGCATGGCGACGGAAAGCGCGCATGCCAGCGACGCGGCGCGATGGATCAAGTCGTTTCTGGTCATGATTCGGGCTGTTGGGGTGTTGCCAACGTTCGGGATCGGCGAGCGCGGAGTCAAGGATTTAACGATGACAAACAGACGAGGCCGGCTCGACCTGAGCCGGCCCCGCATGCGTTCACCCGACAGTTAGCGTTTCGGCATCCAGAGATCTTCGAGCACCGTCACGCCTCTGGCGTATTCCTTGCCATTCACCGTGAGCTTCACGACGTAACTGCCTGGAGCTGCGCCCGAACCACCGCCGCCGCGACCGCCCGTCGCGCCCGAGCAACTGCCTGCGTTCGGGTTCGCGACCGGAGGTGGAGCCGCCGGTGCTGCACCAGCCGCGCCTGCCCCGGGCGCTCCGCCAGCCGGTGGTCCACCACGTCCACCACCACCGGCACTCCCACCGCCACTAGGCGCGGCATTGAACATCGGGGTAACGAGCGTCCATTGCACGCGATTGATCCCGACCGACGCCTTGATTGTGTTTTCGCACACCGCGCGGCCAGCGGCATCGGATATCGACAGCTTCGCGTCGCCAGCAGACTTCATATAGAAGTGGATCGCCGTCCCGCGCGCCGGATTCTCTCCCTCGAAGATGCGCTGTCCACCCGTCGAGATGTCGGTCCTGATGTCTGCAAGGTACGCGACCGCCGGCCGCACATCAAACAATATGGCATCCGATGCCAGCACCTGCGGCGTGAGCTGTTGGAGCGGCGTGATGTCGTCGGCAATCCAGAGACTGCGCCCGTGGGTCGCGACGATCAGGTCGCCGTCACGCGGATGCACGAGAATGTCGTCGGTGCGCACTGTGGGATATCCGTTCATGAACTTCTCCCACGACTTGCCCGCGTCGAGCGAGATGTAGAGACCGAACTCCGTTCCGACGTAGAGGAGGTTCTGGTTCTTCGGATCTTCCTTCACAACCAGCACGTTGCCGGATGGTGGCAACCCACCGCTCACGCTCGCCCAGGTGCGGCCGTAGTCGCGTGTGACGAAGACGTACGGCTTGAGGTCGTCGGTGCGGTGCCCGTCGATCGCCACGTACGCGGTCCCCGCGTCGAAGTGCGATGCGTCGATGCGCGAAATCCAGTACGGACTGTCACCGGAGAGTGCCCCGGCAGGAAGACCGGTGATCTGCTTGCCGACTTCCGTAAAGGTGGCGCCATTGTCCCGACTCACCTGCACATTGCCGTCATCTGTGCCAGCCCACACCACGCCGCGCGCGACGGGTGACTCGGAGATCGAAATGATCGTGCTGTACGCCGTGAGGCCGTCGTTCTTTGAGAGCTGGGCCACCGAGCCCGGAGTGCCCATGACCGCGATTTTGCATCGGTCGATCTGCTTCGTGAGGTCGGCGCTCGCGACATACATGTCGCCGCGACTGTCGGACCGAAATAGCCTGTTGCCGCCAAACCAGAGCTGGCTCGGGTTGTGAGGCGACAACAGGAACGGCGTGTTCCAGTTGAAGCGATACAGGTCCCCGGCTACGCCATTCACCACGTTGCCCGCGCCGGCAGCACCGCCGCGGCCGCCACCCGCACCGCCACCCGCACCGCCGCCACCCGCACCGCCACCCGCACCACCACCCGCACCACCACCCGCGCCACCATGACCGGCTGCACCCGCGGCGGCGATAACACGCCCATCAACACACGAGCCAGGCGCCGGTGCCGGCACAGTGCCTACAGCCGGCGGCGGCACAGGACGCACGCTCACGGTGCGGCCGGTGCTCAGGTCAGTTCGCACCGCACGGCCATCTTGCGCCGACGAGTAGACGATGTTCTTGTCCGTTGGATCGACGGCCGTCTGGAATCCGTCGCCGCTGTTTTCGAAGCTCACGCGGAACCAGTCATTGTCGCGAATGCCGATGCGACTGCGCACGGCGCTCGGCCCGCCCCACCCATCGTTGTCTTGCAGACCGGTGTACACATTGTACGGCCTGTTCATGTCGGCGCTGACCCAGTACGCGAGGGCAGTCGCCATCGTGCGGATATAGTCCCAGGTCAGACCCTGATCCCACGACACGGCGAGCCCGGCGTCCGACCCGCGAATCAGATGGTTCGGGTTCGCTGGATCGATCCAAAGCGCGTGATTGTCCACGGTCTCATTGCCAAACCCAGTCTGTTCGTCGATCCCAATGAACGTCTTGCCACCGTCGAGCGACTTTGACGCCCGGACGTTGCCGACGTAGATCGTCTTGTCATTGCTCGGATCAACACGAATCTGGCTGAAGTACATCGGGCGGCCGTTACAGTTGCTCACGATCGTCCACGTACGGCCCTTGTTCTCCGAGCGATAGACGCCAGGGCGTGCCTTGTTCAGCGCGGGCGCGGGCGCGTTGGTATCCACCGGCGCGGCGCCCGGTGCTCCACCGCCGCCGCGGCCCCATCCCTTGCCGGGCCCGCCATTCGTGCACCAGTCGTAGCCGCCACGTCCGCCGCCGCCGACCACCACCGCCGAGTCCGGACCGCCGTCGGTCTCGATCTGCGCGTACACCACGTCGGGCTTCGAGCGCGACACGTCGAGCGCAATGCGACCGTACGTTCCCGGCGGAAGCCCGTCAGTCAGCTTCACCCACGTGCGGCCAGCATCAGTCGTTTTCCAGAGGGCGCTGCCCGGTCCGCCGCCATTGAAACAGCAACCTGTCCGTCGGCGCTGATAGCTCGCCGCGTAGAGAATGTTGGAGTTCGATTGGTCGATCGCGATATCCGTGAAGCCCGTGTTGTCGTCGACGTATTTAACCTTAGTCCAGTTCGCTCCAGCGTCCGTGCTCTTGTAGACACCGCGATCGGGGCTGGGACCAAACAGGTGGCCCGGCGCCGCGACGTAGATCGTATTCGAGTTCTTCGGATCGATCACGATGCGCGCGATGGTCTGCGTTTCGCGAAGTCCGATGTGGGTAAACGTCTTCCCGGCATCGGTGGTCTTGTAGATGCCGTCGCCGAACGACGAGGTCTGGCGGTTATTGGGCTCGCCCGTGCCGATGTACACGATGTTCGGGTTGGTCTGGTCGATGGCGATGTCGCCGATCGACGCCGAGCCATACTGCTCAAAAACGGGTACAAACGTGGTGCCGGCGTTCACCGACTTGTACACGCCACCGACAGCGAATCCGATCCAGATGATGCGCGGGTCCTTATCAGAGACCGCGACGTCGTCGATGCGTCCACCCATGCTCGTGGGGCCGATGGACCGGAACCGAAACGTCGATAGCAGCGGGTTCGGCGAGCGGTTGATGACGCCGGTGTCCTTGCGGATCAGGTTGGATTGGGCGCTCGCGAACGACGCGGCGAAGAGGGCGAGAGTCGCCGTTGCGAGGCGAACAAAGCGGACAATGGCAGTGGCGGGCACGGAGAGTAGCTCCAATCGGGGTGGCAACCTCTCGAATCTGTCGCTGCGGCACCGGGGCGGCTAGGATTCGTCTATGCATCTACGTACAATCACCCTCGCGTCGCTGATGGCCGTGACTCTCCCGGCCCAGTCGCAACGGTCTGCACTCCCTGCCGATACCCTCAAGTGGCCCACCGGCACCTTCTCTATCCTCGCGATGGACCCCGCCACGGGCGAAATCGGCGGCGCGGTGCAATCACGCGTCTTCTCCGTGGGGAACGGCGTGCTCTGGGCCGAGGCAGGGTTCGGCGTCGTTGCGACCCAGGCTATCATCGATGTGAGCTACGGACCACAAGCGCTCGAACTGCTGCGCAAAGGGCTTAGCGCTGAACAGGTCGTGAGGCAGGTGCTCGCCAGCGACACCGATCCCGATTCGGTGGGTTGGGCCAAGGCCGGTCGCCAATTCGCCATACTCGACGCGAAGGGAACCCTGTTCGCCCACACTGGCCCCAAGGCCAGCGAATGGGCCGGCAACAAATACTGCGTGGCACCGCATAAATGCTCGGCGCAAGGAAACATCCTCGCCGGTTCCGTCGTCGTCGACTCGATGGTTGCCGCATTCGAGCGCACCGAAGGGCCACTGCGCCTGCGCCTCGTGGCGGCGCTCGAGGGCGGGCAGCGCGCCGGCGGCGACAAACGCGGCCAGCAGTCCGCCGCAATGCTGATCGTGAGTACGAAGAAGAACTGCGGTATCTGGCTGCACAACGACGTGATCCTACGACTTCAGGTTGACGACAGCCCGGAACCGATCAAGGAGTTGCGGCGACTGGCGGAGAACCGCGCGGCCGGGAGAAAGGCGGCTGGCTGTTGACGCCTTGACGGCGTGATCACCTTGAATCTGATATTGTATACGATATACCTTCGTGGCGCACCGCTTCGCCTGCCATTTCGGTTCGACCATCCCACGGTCACCGCGGGCCTCAACTTCACACTCGACACGTCCTCTGGTCCACTGGACCTACTCGGCGAGATGGCCGGCGTCGGGCGTTACGAAGATGTTGTTCTGCACACGAACACCATGGACATCATCGGCAATGACTCGCTCGTCATCGAACTCGATTGGCTCATTCGCGCCAAGCGCGCCGCCGGTCGGCCGAAGGACCTCGAAGTGCTCGCCGAACTGGAGATCCTCCGGGGCCTCACCGACAAGAACGGCTAACCGCTACCGCTGTCCGTCGAACGTCGCGTTCGGTTTCTTAACCGGCATCAGGTACTTCGCGTACCAGTCCAGCACCCGCTGGTGATAGTCGATGAAATCGGATTCCGTCGTGTTCGGCACGCCATGACCGCCGTTCGCGTAATTTGCCCATGTCACCGTCTTCCCGAGTCGCCGCAGGGCATAGTACATCTCGCGCGTGTTGATCGCCGGCACGTTGTGGTCCTCGCCTCCGGTCATCAACAGCAGCGGCGTCTTGATGCGGTCGGCGAACATGATCGCCGAGTGCTCGATGTACTTCTGCGGTGCCTGCCAGAGTGTCGCACCGATCCGATCCTGGCTCTTCTCCGCTGCGTGAATGTTGCGCACGCCAAGCCGTGGACTGTCGGTGTAGAACGAAATGATGTCCACCTTGCCGCTCATATTGATTGCGGCCTTGAACCGGTCGGTGTATGTGACGAGCAGGTTGGTCGCGTAGCCGCCATAGCTCGTACCATGGACGCCAAGCCGTGAGCTGTCGGCGATGCCGAGCCGGATGACTTCATTCGCAGCGGCGAGCACCCCCTTCTGCCACGCCTCTTCCGGATAGCCGACCTCGAACCCGACACTCGGTTTCACGACGGCATACCCGTGTGATGCGAGCAGATTTGCGACCGCATCCCACGTGTCGTCGAAGAAATCTTCATAGATAAGGAAGACAGTCGGATACCGCGTGCCTTCTTGATAGTTCGCCGGCAGGTGCACCACCCCGTAGCGCGACTTGCCGTCGGCGTCGAGGTACTTGATGAGCTGTGTCTTGGCGATGGGCTTCTGCGCGAGCTGCGGATTCGCCTCGATCACGCGACGCATATTGCCGAGCGACGCGTCGGCCACGTAGAGATCCGCCACACGATTGCCATTCGCTACGCTGAGCACGGCCGTCGCGCCGTCCTTCGACAGGCGCAGGCCGTTGAAGTACTTCTCGCCCCGCACCAGTTCGGTCTTCTGTTTGGTGTCACGGTCGTAACGGAACACTGCGCGGTCCCACTGCGTGCGCGAGTGCTCGGTGAAGTAGAGGTACCGGCCATCCTGGCTCCAGGTGGCAAGCTGTGTACGGGGGAGCACCGTGTTCGAATCGGGGACGGCGATGATCATTTCCTTGTGGCCAGTCGCCGCATCCACCAGCCAGAGCCCCTCGCCGTTCGATGCCATGAGCGCGTCGCCAGCTGGACTCCAGCGCACGACGGTGAAGCGCTCTTTCGCCCGCTGCGCGCGGGCGGCCGCCGTGGTGTCGGGAGTTGCCGGAGCGGGCGTTGCGCCGCGGCCTGGCATGGGCGGGCCGAGGACTAATCGGCTGGCCGTGTCGGCGATCGATCCGACGAACACGCGACCGTCGCGGCCAGTCGCGAAACGGCGGCCGTCGTCAGACCACGAGAGCGTCACGCCCTTGAGCGATGCGAACAACGTGCGTCCGGTGGTCTCGCCAAGAGACTGCGTCACGAGCTTCCACTCACGTCCGCCGATGATGTCGTAGTCAGTCTTCTTCGTGATGTCTTCCTGCACCGTGATCGCCGAGCCGTCCTTGGCGAGCGTCCACGGGCCGATGAGCCCGGTGGGAAGAATTGTTGCTACGGCGCCGGTCGAAACTGTCCACGTGGCAATGGCGCGTTCCGCATTGAGGCGGTTCATCGCGTCCCATTCCAGGAAGTCCTCGGTACCGTCGAGCACCGTCACCGGTCCCTTTGTCAGTTCGTTGAACCGCGCCTTCGCACGCGCCTTCCACCCGTCTGCGCGTAGAGCGAAGGCCAGGGTCTTTCCGTCCTCAGTCCACCTCAGCTCGCTGTTCTCGGCGACGTACTGACCGGCCGGCGTCTTGGCGACACTGATCCCGCCCGTGTTCCGGTCCCAGGTGCTGAGTTGAACCGCATCGTTTTCGATTGTGAGCAGTGCGAGTTTCGACGCGTCGGGCGACCACGCAGCGGCGCGCACGGTCTTCTTGATTGGAAAGGCGGCACGCTGCGCAAGCGACTTCGTGTCCACGATCAGCAGCCGCACTGGCGTGGTACGCAGATAGGTTGGGTCATTGTCGCGCGCGGCTTCCGCACCAAGTGCGTCTCGGCGGGATGAGACCGTCACGGCAAGCCAGCGGCCGTCCGCTGAAAGGTCCAAGACAGTCGTCGTGTTGATGTCGAGGAGATCGCGGATGCCGAGTGAATCGGCACGCACGGCATAGGCCGTTACCGGGGTGGTCCGAGCGGCGAGTTCCGGTGCGCGAATCGTCGCTGGAACAGCGGCGACTATGGTGAACGCGGCGGCGGGAGCGAGCGAGCCAAGGAAAAGACGCATGGAAACCTCTGCGGGAAGGCGGACGGTCAGCTCGGCGAAAATGTCCCCGTTTGGCACCGCGGCGCCAGTGGGGGCCGGTGCTGAGACTTGGTCAGCGCGTCCAGATGATCATGAGCCCGCAGCTACTGCGCGTGCCGTTGTATCTGGCCGGGATGGACGCGGCGCTGGCGTAGTACTCGATGCCGGCGATGATGCCTGGCGGAAGCGAGTTGATGTCGAACGGCCTTTCGGTGGGGTCGCCCTGGTAGATGAAGATCCCGTCGAGCACGATCGCCGCCGGACAATCGCCAGGCGCGTTTCCACCGTTCGTCATGGCGCCACCGGGAAGCTGCATGCGGCCCCCGACCACGATGGCCTCTCTGCCGGAGCGCTTCACTTCGACGCCGGGTACGGTCGTGCGGATGATGTCCGACGTCGTACTCCACGCCCGCTTGTCGAGCTCCGCCTGGGTGACAAAGCGGCCGCCGTTGCCGGCTAACCGTCGCTCTTCAAAATCCACGAGCTTGGCACGGACGGGCGCCTTGGTCTCAACCTTCACGTCGGGAAGCGCTTGCGCGTTCGGTGTCATCAGGAAGTCCGCTTCCAGGGCATCCTTCGCGGCGAATCGCACGCGCGTAGCGAGTGCGCCGAAACCAATCTTCTTGGCCGTCACGATCTGTGCGCCCAGCTTGATTCCCACGAGCGTAAAGTTGCCGAGCGAATCGCTCACGGCCTGCAGTTTCAATTCGTCGATGGCGACCACGACGCCGGCGATTGGGCGCTCGGTGGAATCCGTGAGTACACGGCCGCGTAGGCTCGCTCCCTGGGCGAGCACCGTGACGGGCGCCAGGCCGCACAGCAGGATCAGCGCGCGCCACGTCATCGGGTCCAGATCAGCATGAGGCCACAGGTGTTCCGCATGCCGTTGTACTTGGTCGGAATCGATGCCGCGCTCGCGTAATACTCGATACCCGCGATGACCGATGGTCCGATCGAGTTGATGTCGAATGGTGGCTCATCCCGCGAAATGGAGCCCGTGGCAGTCGGACTGCCATAGTTGCCCTGGTAGACAAACATGCCGTCCAGCACCACGGCGGCGAAACAGGGACCGGGCTTGGCCCCGCCATTTGCCATGGCTCCGCCCGGCATCTGCATCCGGCCTCCCACGACATAGGCCTGCGATGGCCGCACGACATCGCGCACGATCTCCATGCCCGGGACCTTGGTGCGGATGATGTCCGCCGTGACACTGTATGCCCGCTTGTCGATCTCGTCCTGCATGATGAAGCGGCCACCCACGCCCGCCGTCCTGCGCTCCTCGAACTCCGCCAACTTTGGTGAAAGCGTGCGCTTAGCATTGACGTTCACGTCCGGAAGATCCTGCACATTCCGCGTCATCAGGAAATCAGCTTCGACCGCGAGGTTCGCGGTGAAGCGCACGCGGGTAGCCAGCGCGCCGAACCTAATCCGTTGCGCACGCACGATGTACTCACCCGGCGCGATGCCCGTAAGCACGAAGTGGTCGAGCGAATCGCTGATGGTGTGCCGTTTCAGTTCGTCGATGGCGACCACCACGCCAACAATCGGCCGATCGATGGAATCCGTGAGCGCGCGTCCACGCAACGTCGCGGACTGCGCATTCAGCGCGAGGGAAACCAGCGGTACCAGGAGCGCTCCGTGCGTTGAACTCAGCACACGCTCCCTGACCGCTCGCCCCGCGCCAAATCGTTCGGAACTCACCACACGCCCTCCCGCGTCAGCCGTCACTCCACCTGCATATCCCGCAACACCCCCCTTGCTCCCTTCCCGGCCACAAAGATGAACTCGTTGTTCCGGAGTTTCCCCACCTTTCCGACCTTTTCGCCGCGGGGGTTATAGATCCCGATCTGCGCGCCGACGTACCGCTTGTGCGACACCGGAATCGCGGCCACCTCGCCGTGCGAGTCCTCGAGCAACGACACGATGTCTTCGAACGCGAAGAACCCCTCATCACTGAACGAGACGATCAGATGTTTCGCAGGCACCGTGCGCACCAGTGACGAGAACGCCCCCCACGCTTTCACGCGCGAGTTGAACGGGCTCTTCACCGTACGGCAATCCTCGCGCTTGCGCGCAATGCCATACGCCTCCGGCGCGTCGTGCCGCACGAGTGTTTCCCAAATGTGGTAGTTGGCGTGGTACGAATGCTGGTTGTATGGCGGATCAAGGTACGCGATGTCCACCTCGTCCATCTGCAATGCGAGCGTGTTCGCGTCCTGGCGCACGGCACGGCCACGCCCTGCGTTGAGTTCCGGCATTCGCAATGTGAGCGGATTGAACGAGCGCGGCGCCCACTGTTTGAGGTACGCCATCTGCAGACCAGTCGTCGAATCCACGCGGTCCGCCGCCTCCATCAAAGAGGTCAGCAGCACGGCGCGCTCCACACGGCCGTCCGCGACTTCCTCGATCGCGTCACGGATGGCGTCGATCCGGCGACCATTCGCCGGCTGGAAGTAGCGCGACTGTTCGCAAAACGTTCGCGTGACATAGCCATCGTGGCCGGGCAGCGCGTTCAGCCGTGCAATCTTCTCGGCCAGCACGCGCTTGCGCACGCGCTTGGCGTCTGCCTCGATGTACGTCGTCGCCAGGACCTCGCCGTAAGTCGCCAGATCGTTCGCGGTGACGAAGTACCCAGCCTGCTTGAGCCCCTGCGCGACCCGAGTCGTGCCGGAGAACAGGTCACAGGCGGTGGTGGCGTGCTTGGTCGCACCCGTGCGCGCACGCAGCGCGTCGGCCACCGCCACGATGCGCGTGACCAGCGTTCGCTTGGATCCGATGTACTTGATCACCTGCAGCCCACCGACGTAGCTCGCGTCAGACGTACCGCGCGATCGCCATCGTCACGACGGTGATGAGCAGCAATGTCGCCACGAGGCGACCAAACATCATCGCCTTGCCACTCACCGCCTGGACCTCCGCCATCTTCGCCTCGCGCTCAGCGCCCACCGGCATTGCTGCCGCGGCGGCGGCGAGGTCGCCGGCCTTGAACGTGTTCGCGCGCATCCCGAACCAGCCCATAACGACGGCCAACACCGCCGTAACGGTGCCGACCCCAAGCGTCATCGCCTCACGCGTGCGGGCCCAATCGGATCCGCCACCCATACGGATCATGTACATCCAAAGACCGCTCGCAATCGCGATCAGGGCGATCATTGGCACGGCATTAAACATTCCGCGGCTCCGCAACGCGCCCATCATCTTGTCGCCGTCAGATCCAACCTCACGGACGGCGGGCATCAGATAACTGACCGTGAAAAAGAGCGTGCCGGCCCAAAACACGCCGGTGACAATGTGCACAATGCGAAGGAAGAGCCACATGGAGATGATCTCCTCGACGCGCGCGAAGGCGCGGCGGTGAACGGTGAATCCGCGAATGCGGCACAACGCGCGGCGGCGGAACTAGACGAATCTACGCAACACCTAAACGTGCGACGGGATCGCGCGGCGCATCACCGCCGGTCCACGACCACCTTACCACCCTTCATCACCCACTTCACACCCTTGAGTACCACCTCGACGTCCGACCGCGGATCGCCTTGGACCGCCACGATGTCGGCGAAATAGCCCGGTGCCACCCGCCCAATCCGATCCGTCATGCCAAGCACCTCGGCGCCGTTGATTGTGGCTGCCCCAAGCGCCTGCAGCGGAGTCATCCCCGCCTGAACGTACAAACCCAACTCACGCGTGTTCTGCCCAAACATCATGTGCACGGCGTCGGAACCCATCGCGAGCTTCACGCCGGCCTTCAACGCGCGTCGCGCAGTCTCGAGGTTCTTCGCGCGGTATTGATTGAGTCCTCGCACCTGGTCGTCGGTGTAGCCGTAGTCGGTGTGAAAATCCGCGTAGTACCGGTTATGGTCGATCGTCGGCACGTAGATCGTGCCTTGTTTGGCCATGAGCGCCAGCGTCGCATCGTCGAGCTCGATCGCGTGCTCAAGCGTGTTGGTGCCCGCGCGCACGGCGTCGCGGCCGCCCGGTGCTCCATAGGAATGGATCGCGATGCGCTTCCCGTACTTGTGCGCAGCATCCACCACCGCCTTCATCTCTTCATAAGTAAAGGTCTGGGTCGTCGAGGTGTCGGCACCCGTACCGCGCGAGCCGTACACCTTGATGACGTCCGCGCCTGAATCCACCTGCGCCTTGACTGCGCCGTCAAACTGCGCGATGTCGGTGATCTGGCCGCGCATCCATGCCGGAGTTGTCGGCGCCGCAGGAGCGCCACCAGCACGCCCTCCCCCTCCGGCCCCTGCTCCGGCGCCACCGCCAGCCGCCGCCACCGGTGCGCGCGACTTCGACATCCCATACCCCGATACGAACATCCGCGGGCCAACCGCTTCGCCACGGTTGATCCGGTCGCGCATCATGACGTCCACGTAGTTCGAAGCGCCCAAGTCGCGCACAGTCGTGACGCCGGTCTCGAGCGTCAGCCGCGCATTCTCCATCGCCACCGTGGCGAGTTCAACCGGCGTCCGGCGTGTGTTGCCAGCGCCGAACGGGCGTGAACCGGGCGCATGATCCCAGTAGTAGGTCATGTGCGTGTGCGCGTCCACCATTCCAGGAATCGCCGAGTAGGCACGAAGGTCGGTAACGGTCGCGCCGGCAGGAATCGCACCGTCGCCGCGGCCAACACTCACGATCCGCTCACCCGCAATGACGACGACGGCGTCGTTCACGACCGCGCCATCGCCATTCACCAATCGACCGAAACGCAACGCCGATACGGGACCAGCCGCAGCAACGGTACCAGCCCATGGCATTTGGGCGCAGCCAATGGAGATCGCCGTGGCGGCAACGAGCGTAACGCCGAGAGTCCGGTTCATCTGGGAACGTTGGCCAAAAACTCAGACCATAGCTAGCCACGTCAACCGGCTGTCTACGCGGCTCTACCGGCCGTATCAGCGCACCCGGTCCCGGATGCGTAAGCTTCCATAAGAGATGTCGAAATTGTTCGAAGTACCGGGCCAGCCGCTCGGTGACACTCATTTCCATTAGACGGAGGCAGGATGTTCCGAATGACCGCGACAGCTTCGCGCGTCGCCATGGTTGCGATCGCCGGAGTACTGGCGCTCACCACCGCGACCAGCGTGCTCGGCCAGACACAGACGCAGGACGAGGAATACACAAAGCTCATCAAGCAGTTCTCGCGCGACCCGCGATTCCTGACCGACCTCGTCGACCATCTGCCCGCGTCGAAGACTGTGCCGACGCCGCTCAAGCACTTCGGCAACATCATGGGTGCTTGGAGCGTGCTCCAGAAGAGCAACCAGATGGACAAGTACCTGATGGCGATCGCCAAGGCGGCACCGGTGCGCTCCAGGTACATCAACATCGGGAAGACGGAAGAAGGGCGCGACATGTCGGTGCTCATCGTCGGCAACGAGGAGACCATCCGCAACCTCGAGAAATACAAGGGCTACCTGTCCGCCCTCACCGATCCGCGCAAAACCACCGAGCTGCAGGCGGCGCAGATCATCAAGACCACCGGCAAGCCGATCTACTGGCTCACCAGCGGAATGCATTCCACCGAACGCGGTGGCCCGCACATGCTGATGGAGCTGGCGTACCGTCTGGTCGTCGAAGAGACGCCGTTCATCCAGAATATTCGCAACAACGTGATCACGATGATCACGCCAGTCGTCGAGCCCGACGGCTGGGAAAAGATGGTCGACAACTGGGCCTTCAACCGGAAGCGCCCAGCGGGTGAAGGCACGCTCCCCCTGATGTACTGGGGCAAGTACGTCCAGCACGACAATAATCGTGACGGCATGGGCCAGATGCTCGCCCTCACGAAAAACATCGAGAAGTTTGGGCTCGAGTGGCATCCGACGATCCTGCACGACCTGCACGAAGCGCAGACCCTGCTCTACGCCTCCACTGGTACCGGCCCGTACAACGACCAGCTCGACGCCATCACCACGAACGAGTGGTGGGTGCTGGCGCAGAACGACGTCATTGAAATGACGAAAAAGGGCGTGCCCGGCGTCTGGACCTACGGGTTCTACGACGGATGGACGCCAAACTACATGTTCTTCGTCGCGCACGGCCACAACGCCACGGGCCGCTTCTACGAAGTACAGAGCTACGGCCCCGACACGGTGAACCTCAACCTGAACCAGAGCCGCGAGTGGTTCCGCCCGAACCCAGCGGTCGGCGCCGTCAAGTGGGGCCCGCGCGAGAACACGAACATCCAGCAGGCGGCGGTGCTCTTCGCGCTGCAGCACATGGCCCGGAACAAGGACTTCTGGCTGGAGAACTACTGGATCAAAAATAAGCGCGCAGTGGACAAGGGCAAGAATGGCCCGACATTTGCCTGGCACATTCCCGCCACGCAGCGCCGTAAGGCCGACGCCGCCGACGCGGTGAACGCGCTCAGAGATCAGGGGGTTGAGTTCCACACCGCCAACGCCGATTTCAAGGCTGGCAACGTGGACATCAAGAAGGGCGACTACATCATCCGCGGTGACCAGCCATTCCGCACCGTCGCCGATATCTACTTCGCGGTTCAGCGCTACTCGACGGCGAATCCCCAGCCCTACGACGACACCGGCTGGACCTTCCAGTATCTCCGCGACATCATCGTCACGCAGGTAACCGATAAGTCGGTGCTCGTGGCCGCGATGACGGAACTCAGGGGCAAGGCCACCGCGCCCGGCGGACTCAACGGCTCAGGACCGGTCGTTATCGTTGAGCACACCGGCGACAACAACGTCGTCACCTTCCGCTACCGACTGAAGGACGTGAAGATGGCCGCAGCCGAAGATGATTTCGATGCGGCCGGGAAGCGCTTCAAGGCCGGTGCGATCGTCATCCAAAACGCCGACGCCGCAAAGATCGGTCCGGTACTCACAGAGCTCGGTCTGTCCGGATGGGCCGTTGCCTCCGCACCGGCCGTTCGCTCACATGACCTCGACATTCCGCGCATTCTTTACCTGCATAGCTGGAACCGCACGCAGGACGAGGGCTGGGTCCGCGCCGCGCTCGAGGCCTACGGCATTCCGTTCACGTATGTGGGCGACAAGGAACTGGCGAATATGCCAAATCTCCGTCAGCGCTATGACGTGGTGATCTATCCGCACGTAAGTGGTACGGCCCAGTCGATGGTCGCCGGCGTCACAGCGCCAGGCACCCTGCCGATTCCGTACAAGAGTACGCCGGAGTTCCCCTCGCTCGGCTTCCCAGATTCCACCGATGATGTGCGCGGCGGCATGGGAATCGAGGGATTGATGAACCTCTACAAGTTTGTGCAGGACGGTGGCATGCTGATGACGGAGGGCGCGACGTCCACGCTCTTCCCGGAGTACAACCTCTCGCCTGGTGTCACGGTCGAGACCCCGACAGGTCTCTTCGCACGCGGCACGATCGTGCGCGGCCTGATCACCGACGCCAGAAGCCCAATCATGTACGGCTTCAACGAGACGCAAATGCCAGTCTACTTCAACACCGCACCAATCCTGAACGTGGGCGGCGGCGGATTGGCTGGATTTGGTGGTGGGCGGGGCGGCGCCACCACCATGCAAAACACGACGCCGATGGCGAGCGCTCCACAGGTATCGAGCATCAACATCGGTGGTATCGTTCCGCCCGCACCTGAGGCAGCAGCCGGTGGCGGTGGTCGTGGTGGTCGCGGTGGTGGCGGTGGTGGCGGTGGTGCGGGTGCCGCTGCTGGTGCCGCTGCTGGTGCCGCTGCTGGTGCCGCTGCTCAACCTCCGGTAGGAGCTCCGGCAGCAATCGCCGCGCAATTCGGTGGTGGTGGTCGCGGTGGAAACGCCGACAACACATCGCAACCGCGTGTCATCATGCGTTTCCCGACTGACACAACGCAGATGCTACTTTCGGGAGGACTCGCAGGCGGCGCGGCGCTCTCGAATCGCGTCCAGCTCCTCGACTCGCCGATCGGCAAAGGCCACGTCGTCTCGTTCGCCGTCCGCCCATACTGGCGCTGGCAGACGCAGGGCACGTACTCACTCGGATTCAACGCCATCCTGAACTGGAACGATCTCGACGCCGGCAAGACGCCGGCACCAACACCGTAACCGGCGGTTCGAAGAAAGGGAAAGGCCCGCGCGGACGATGCAGTCCGCGCGGGCCTTTCAATTCAATCGCGCCGAGACGCGGGTCGCGCCGGGTGTTACGGCAGCGGTTCCGGTTTGGTGATGCGCATGTCGGCTGGGAGATTCGCCCGCAAAAAGGTGAACAGCGCGCCATGTGCCACCGCCGGCTGCTCCCAGTGCGGCAGGTGCCCGGATGAATCGACCGGCACCAGCGTAGCCCTAGGCAGCGCCGCCATCAGCGCCACGCTCAGCTCGAACGGCACGGCTTGGTCCTGTTTGCCCCAAATCACGAGGACCGGACGGGCATGCTGCCCAACTTCGGAAAGCGCAATCTGCGTGTCCATCGTCTGGTTGGCCTGAGCGTCCGACAGCCTGCTGCGACGGAATCCCTTGTACTGCATCTGCACCCGATACCGATCGTCCCATCCCAGAAATTTCTCCGGATTCAGAAAGTCGTCCAACTGGCCACTCGCCCAGTTCCGCGCCTGCCACTGATACACGAGGTCGCCAATCAGGTCCATCTCGATGTACCAGGGAAGCTGGCGCGGTCTCCGGATTGCGGGAGCCACATACACCAACGCACCCACACGAGCCGGGTGCACCGCGGCGAAACTTGTAATGACCGTGCCGCCGTAAGACAGCCCCGCGAGGGTGATCGGTGTTGTCACACCAAGCGAGTCGAGCAGCCCGGCAAGTTGATGAACGTACACTTCCTGCGTGAGCGGGATCTTGGGACGGTCCGACCAGCCACGACCGAAATAGTCGTAGCGCAGCACGCGATAACCCGCCTGCTTCAACGAATCGAAGGTCGGCTGCCAGATGTAGCCAGGCACCGATGCTCCCGCGGCGAGCACCACGAGCGGCGCCGAGGCCGGTCCGGCCATTTCGTAGTGCGTCCAGCCGTCGCGCAGGCGCACAAACGAGCCGCCCGTGGTCGCGCGAACGACTTGCCGTGTCGAGTCGTCGATCACGAGCTTCTCGACGTCTATCACGCGCGTAAGGCCGTAGAGTCCGGCGGTGAAAACGAGCTTTGCCACCCAAAGAACGGCAAAAAACCGCGCGAATCGCAGCACGGCGTCCCAGCGTGACTTGGGTTTCACGGCAGGCGCTGGACTGCCCGTTTGGCCGGAACTGCCGGCGGTACCGCTGGATGTCGTGGGCCTGTTCACTGGCAATGTTACCACAGGAAGAATTGTCCGCTCGGCCAACTGGAGAGGCCAAAGATACATCCGGTGCGCTGGAATCCCACCGGCGCACCGGCCGCCGTCCGCGGCGTCCATCGGGAATAGGACCGCCACCACGCTCGCGGGCCGTCCAAAAGACCCGGGACATTGGTATAGTTCGTGACCTTACCACCCCTCTATGACCACACAATTCTTTCGTGTTCTGGCCGTATACACCGTTGCCACGGCATCCCTCGTGGCACAGCCCACCACGCGCCCGCTTCCACCGATTGACTCGGTCACAGGCACCCTGGTCGTCAACGTCTCTGACTTTGCATCACTCCCGGATATCGGCGGTGTCGCGGCCCGGATGATGCTCCTGGTCGACGAGCCAGGCTCCAAACGGCTCTTCGCCAACGACATGCGCGGGCCGATCTACAATGTGAGCTACGACGGGAAGTCCGTCACACAGTACATCGACACCAACGACAGCACCTGGGGTCAAGTCGTCCAGTCGCAGGGACGGGAGCGCGGTGTCCAGAGCTTTGCGTTCCATCCGCAATTCGCGCAGGCGGGGACGCCGGGATACGGCAAGTTCTACACCTGGGCCGACCTGCGAAACAATCAGGCGCCGGTGGATTTCAAGCCGAAGGGCGGAAGCAATACGCATCATTCGGCGCTGCTCGAATGGACGGCGAAGAATGCCGCGGCTGCCACGTACGACGGCGGCCCACCGCGTGAACTCTTTCGCCTGGAGCAACCGTACGCCAACCACAACGGTGGAATGGCCGCGTTCAATCCGCTCGCTCGCCCGGGCAGTGCTGACTTTGGACTGCTGTACATCGGCAACGGCGACGGTGGGAGCGGCGGCGATCCTCAGAATGCCGCGCAGGACCTCTCGAACGCGTTCGGCAAGATCCTTCGCATCGACCCGAACGGCCGAAACAGCGCCAATAGCAAGTACGGAATCCCGGCGGCGAATCCGTTCGTACTGGCACCGAAACAGGGCGCACTCAGCGAGATCTATGCCTACGGCGTGCGCAATCCACAGCGCTTCGCGTGGGATCCAGCTAATGGCACGATGTACATGGCCGACATTGGACAAAACATCGTCGAGGAGGTGTCGCCCGTCACCGCCGGCGCCAACCTCGGCTGGAACATCTGGGAAGGCAGCTACCGCTACGCTGGTCGCGACGGCGTGGACGCCACGAACCCGCGAGGCGACGCGGCAATGACCTTCCCGATCGTCGAGTACGCGCATGGCGATCCGCTCTTGCAGCGCCAGACCGCGGTGACGGGCCTCCACGTCTTCAGGTCCAACGCGGTCCCAGCGCTGCGAAACAAGGTCCTCTTTGGTGACAACCCGCAAGGGGAACTCTTCTATTTCGACGCCGACAGGATGCCGGCCGGCGGGGTCACGGGGATGCACCGCGTGTTGCTCCAGACCGCCGGAGCGGAACCCAAGCCGCTGCTCCAGCTCATCCGCGAAAAGAACGCCTTACAAGCGAAACAGTCCGCGAGTCGCGCGGACCTACGTTTCGGAGCCGCGGCCGACGGACGCCTCTTCCTGCTCAACAAAGCGGACGGTACGATCCGCGTGCTGACGCGCTAGTGCTCGTCGCCGGCGGTCCGGCGCTATCGCGCGAGCGCGATAGCGCCGAGACCTCGGCTACTTCTCTTTCGTCGTGTTGACCGGCATCGGTTCATTCCACGGGAATGGTCCGGCCTTCTTGGCCCGCGGGTACACCTCGTCGAGCGTACGGCCGTCATAGAGGCGCCCATTCTTCATAACGAATTTGATCGTGTTCGTGTGTTGGATGTCCTGAAGCGGATTCTTGTCGAGCACCACGAGGTCGGCGAGCTTGCCGGCCTCGAGTGACCCGAGGTCCTTGGCCAGGCCGAGTGCGTCGGCCCCGATGATCGTGGCCACCCGGAGCGCATCGTGCGTGGTCATCCCGCCCATCGCGATGCTCCAGAGTTCCCAATGGTATCCAAGTCCCTGCAACTGGCCATGCGAACCCACGCCCGCCCGCCCGCCCGCCGCGACGAGGTTCTTAATGTCGGCGCCGATCAGGTCCATCGCGTACTGCGAGTCGTGGAACCAGCCGGCGCCCGCACCGGTCGTCACCGCACCCGGCGATCCGCCACGACGGAGAATCTTCCCTTCGAGGTCGCTCCACGGCGTGACGGTTTTGAGCTTCGTGTCGTTGAGTAGATCCATCTTCTCGAACCAGTAGTTCTCCGCCCACGGCGCGCCGTACGCCACCACAATCGTCGGCGTGTAGGCAATACCCGACTCGGCGAGCAGCTTGATCAGGTCGGCTTGGAGCGGGAACGTCGGGATCGTGTGCTCGTGTCCGCTGTATCCATCGATCGCTTCGGTCACGTTCAGCTTGATGTCGAGCGACCCTTCCGTCGTGGGCATCAGCTTCAACTCATTCGCGGCCTGGATGACCCACTGCCGTTGCTCGCGGTTCCCCGTACCGTATTCCTTGAGCGTCTTGGTGTCGTAGTACTCGGCGTAGCGCCTCAGGACGCTCCGTGCATGCGCGAGGTCGCGGATGTCCTCACCGTTGGCGTTGCCGGCACCAAAGAGCCCGGGGCCCGTCGAGTAGATGCGCGGTCCGAGGATATTGCCAGCAACCACCTGATCTTCATACGAAAGCACGTCGGTCGTACCCGTCTGCGGATCGCGCCCGGTCGTGACTCCATACGCGAGGTTCGCGACGTACGACCACACCGGATCACGGTGCACCCCGCCGGCCGCACGGAAGTGGGAGTGCGTGTCCACAAATCCCGGCACGATGGTCTTGCCGCTCATGTCCATCACCTTGGCGCCGGCAGGAATCTTGACGCTGCCGCGCTTGCCCACGCCAACGATGCGGTTGTTCGTGATCACCACATCACCGCTTTCGATCACTTCCGTGCCCTTCATTGAGACAATGCGCGCACTGCGCAGCACGATACTACCGCTCGGCATGTCGCGCGGCGCCGCAATGCGAATGCGTGTCTCTGCCGGCTGGAACATCGGGGCCGGAGCCCCGCCGCTGCGTCCACCGCGACCGCCAGCGCCGCCCGCTGAGTCGGCCGGAGCGACACGCGTACGACGAACGGAGTCGTCGAACGCGCGGCCGCGATCTACGTCATAGACAACATGCGCGTTGCCGATTGACCAGTGCACCCGCTTGCCATCCGCACTCCACGCAGGAAACTGCGCGCCGATGTCGGAAAGTTTCCGCATCGGGAAGTTGCCGACCGCTTCACCTACGGTGACTGTCGGCGGTTCTGCGCCGACCCACGGCATCGCAACCAGATACACGTCGTTGCCCGCCTGCGCGAGCGCCTGGTCACCCGTCGGTGAGATCTGCACCCAGCTCGCACCGCCGCCACGTCCACCACCGCCACCATCACCGCCGGGCGCGGCGGCACGGGCTACGCGCAAATGCGTCTTCACATCCGTTCCGTCCCAACGCATCGAGACGAGCCCGCGCTGTCCAGCGTAGGCATAGATGCGCGTGCTGTCGCTGCGCATAAAATGCGGATTGTTCAGGCCGTCCGACTCGGCGATCACTGTCGCTGCGCCACCACCGGCGGGAAGCCAGACGATGTCGTTCTGGCCGCCGCCGCCACCGCCGCCGCCAGCCGAGAGATCGCCGAACAGGCGGGCGGGTCCGCGCAACGCAAGAACGCGCGAACCGCTGGGCGAGTACACTGGCTTCTGCCAGAAGGCGTTCTCCGTTGTCAGCTTTTGTGGCTGGCCGCTACCGTCGGCGCGCATTCTGTAAAGGTTGCCGCCCTCTTTACCTGGGAACGTGGTGTAGGCGATCCACTGACCGTCCGGGCTCCATGCCGGCTGGAACTCGCCTTCAGCGCCCGACGTCAGCCGTTTCGGCGTGCCGCCGGGGTAGTCCATCGTGTAGAGGTGGTCGAGCGCGACAAACGCGAGCCGGCGCCCATCCGGCGACGGCACGCCATCGCGAATCTGCTTGACGATGAAAGTCGCCGAGTCGCTGATCGGATAGTTGTGGTGCACGTTGGGGCCGAGCGCCTGGACGACATCGGCCTCAAACGGGATTTCCGTAATCGCAGAGTTCTCGACGGCCACCTTCCAGATCTTCCCCTGCCAAGTCGTCAACAGAAACTTCGAATCCGGAGTGAAGCTCATACCCGGCAGTACGTCAAGCGAAGCCCGCGACTCGAGATCATCGCGCTGCACTGGGCCGACGAACCAGCGGTCATCGCCAGTCTTGAGGTCGCGGATGCGCAGGTACGTGTCTCGGATGTGGCGCGTGCCGTACACGAGCCAGCGCCCGTCCGGTGACAGCGTCGGACGGAACGCCGATCCCCAGCGGTTTTCTTTCGCGGTGACTTCGCCGGTTTCACGATCTAGAACCGCGAGGTGGTAGTCGCTCATTGGCGTGTTGTAGATCCACGAGCCGCGCCGCTGCTCGAACCAGACGTACCGCGGATCGGGGCCGAACGCCGCGCCCATCTGCCGAAGCACATCAGCGCCGGCGGCAGCGCCGCGCCCACCAGCTGCCGCGGTGGCCGCCGAAATTAGTTGCTGGCCGCTGCCACCCTCGACGTGAAAGATCCAGAGCTTTGTACCACGTTCGGCAATGACGTACTGGCCATCCGGCGTCCACTCGGGCGACTCGTAGTTGTTCTGCTTACCGCGCGTCAATTGCGCGGTGTCGCGCTTGTCGAGTGACATGGTCCAGAGGTTCCACCCGCCGTCCCGGTCACTGACGAACGCAATCTTCTTGCCATCCGGCGAGAACCGTGGCTGACCGTCGAAGGCCATGCCGCGCGTGAGCGGTGTGGCTTTCCCGCCCGCGCTCGGCATCGTGTAGAGGTCGCCGAGCACGTCGAAAACGATCGTGCGGCCATCCGGGCTCAGATCAAGCGAGATCCAGTTTCCAACCCTCGTGGTCCACGACGCAGTGCGCGTGGGCCGTAGCTGCAGTCCTTCCTGCATCGGATCGCGCGGCTGAGGCGGTTGTCCGCGCTGGCCGCTCGCCGTTTCAGGCGAGAACGCACCCCACAAGGCAACAAGGATTGCGCCAGTGATGGCGAATCGGGACGGGCGCAATGAACGCACAAAACTGTTCGGCATCTGATGGCTGGGTGGAAGGCGAACCGTAATTATGGATGCTGAGCCACGGTTCGGCGACCACCGCTTTCGGAGTTTGTGTGTGTCGCGGAGCCACGGGGATTGGGATAGCCCTAGACACCAGCATCATTTACGCGCAACGTTTGTCTACAAACGGTAGGGGCTGGTATGCGGGTCCGTGCAGACGAAGGCAACGCCGGAAAGCACTAGGAGGCACCGATGGGCGAAGCTGCGCAGCTTCCCGAGGTCCGTCCACACGCGGACGAGTTTGTTCCAGACGACGCAAAGACGCGACGCGCCTTTTTGCTCGGCGCACTGGCCGGCGTGGCGACCGCGGCGACCGTTGCTCCGCAAGCGGCGCAGGCACAGGGTCGGCGCCCGACCGTGCTCAAGCGCGCCGCATCGCAGCCGGACCTCTTCGCGACCGGCGCCCTGGTCAACACAGTCGTGGCACCAGCCGAATGGTCCAATCCCGTCGCGCGCCTCGTGCGCCGCGCAACCATGGGAATGTCGGACGCGGAGTTGTACTCCGCGAAGGCGATGGGTTACCAGGCCTGGCTTCAGTCGCAACTCGACTACACGCGCATCGACAACACGGCAGTCGAGGCGGAAGTGGCGGCCCTCTGGCCCCAGCTCTCGCAGAACGGCGACACACTGTATGCCCTCGACCAGGGCACAATGCAGAACGCCCTGCAGGCACAGTGTATCTACCGCGCCATCCTCAGTCCGCGGCAGCTACACGAACGGATGGTCGAGTTCTGGAGCGACCACTTCAACATCGAATTCTCCAAGGTCGGATACCTGAAGGTGATCGACGACCGTGAGGTGATCCGCAAGCACGCCCTCGGCAAGTTCTCCGATCTGCTCAAGGCAAGCACCAAGAGCCCGGCGATGCTCGCCTATCTCGACCAGACCGTGAGCCGCGTCGGCGCGCCAAACCAGAACTACGCGCGCGAACTGCTCGAACTGCACACGGTTGGCGTGGACGGCGGCTACTCGGAGCAAGACGTTGTCGGTCTGTCGCGCGCACTCACCGGCTGGACCATTCAGGGACGTGGCGTCTTCACCTTCAACGCTGCGCTCCACGATTGGGGCGCGAAGACGGTGATGGGGATGACCATACCCGCCGGCTCACCGGCGCTTGGCGCCGCCGGCGTCCTCGAGGCCGAGCAGATCATCGATATGCTCGTCGCGCACCCCAAGACCGCCACCTACATCGCGACCAAGCTGCTCAAGTGGTTCGTGACACCCGATCCGACGGCGTCGCAGATCAGCGCCATCACGAGCGTATTCCGCGCCACCAAGGGCGACATCAAGCTCGTCGTTCGCGCAGTGCTCAACAGCGGGTGGATGGCCTCGGCGCCGCTCAAGTTCAAGCGCCCGTTCCACTACCTCGTGTCGGCGATCCGTGCATCGAGGGCAACGGTCACGAATACCACGAATATGATTTCCCAGGTGAACGCGCTCGGACAGCCGCTCTACCTTTGGGCGACACCTGATGGATATCCTGACCTATTTGAATATTGGTCCGGCAACCTGATACCGCGGTGGCAGTTTGCGACCACGGCATCGAATCTGCGCACCGGACAAATTGTTATTGACACGGCCCCATATCTCGCCGGTACGTCCGATGCCGCCATTGACCTAATCATTGCGAACTTTTTCGGCGGCGAAATGGATCTCGGCACGAGGACGGCGCTGTTGACCTTTCTCAGGGCCGGCACGTTCAACGACACCCGCGTTCGCGAAACCATGTCGCTCGCCATCGCATCGGAGTCATTCCAATGGTATTAGGAACAGACGAACTCGCGCACAACGACAGCTGCGGCTGTCAGGAATACCGCGATCTCTCGCGCCGACAGTTCGTGGGTGCGGCCGCTGGCATCTCCGGCATGGCCGCAGCGGCGGCCGTCTTTCCGGAATGGCTGCCCAAGGTCGTGTTGGCGGAGACGTTCGCTGGTGAGCGCGACGTCATCGTCTCGATCTTCCAGCGCGGCGGCGCCGACGGACTGAATCTCTGCGTGCCATTCGGCGACCCGAGCTATTACACGGGCCGCAGCACGATCGCGATCCCGCGCCCAGACGCGAACGTTATGGCGAATCGCAAGGTCACCGCGCTCGACGGATACTTTGGTTTTCCGCCTGGAATGTCTCCGCTGCTGCCCGCATATGCCGCGGGCAATCTGCTCGTGATGCATGCCGCGGGACAGACCTTCGTGAGCCGCTCGCACTTCGATGCACAGCGGTTCATGGAAGTCGGCAAGCCGGCCGACCTCAACTACGTCAGCGGATGGCTCGGCCGACACCTCGCACTTGTGCCTCCGATGCGCACCACCGCGCCGCTCCGGGCGCTTGGCCTAGCGTCTGGACTGCAGAAGTCGCTGGTCGGCGGGCCGAGGACGCTGCCAATTTCGAATCCTGCGAGCTTCACTATCGGCGGGGCGGCGAACACTGAGGTCGCGCGCCGGTCAATACTCTCAGCCAATTATGCCAACGCTCCGGTACCGCTCAACGCCGCGGCGCTTGACGCGATCAACACAATCGCGCTGCTCCGGACGGTGAACTTCACCGGCTACGCACCGGCCAACAAAGCGGTGTATCCCAACAGCTCGTTTGGCCGTGCCCTCAAGTCCGTCGCGACCCTCATCCGAGCCGATGTGGGCATCGAGGCCGCCCAAGTGGACATCGGTGGCTGGGACACGCACGCTGCGCAGGGCGGCGCTGTTGGCGCGCAAGCAACGCTCGCCAATGATTTCGCGTCGTCACTGGCCGCGTTCCACGCCGATATCGTGGCCACGAACGCACGTGTCACCGTGGTGGTGATTTCGGAGTTTGGCCGTAACGCCAAGGAAAACGGTTCCCAGGGCACCGATCACGGGCGCGCCTCGACCATGTTCGCGATGGGTCAGGGCATCGCCGGTGGCCGCGTGCTGTCGCTCGGCACCAACGGCTTACCCGGCTGGCCTGGACTCGCCACCGACCAGCTCGAGAGCAGGCAGGACCTACGGGTCACTCTCGACTATCGCGACGTGCTGTCGGAAATCGTGCAGAACAGGCTGGGCAACACGCAGGTGGCGCAGGTCTTCCCCGGGTGGAACGCGAAGTTCCGCGGCGTCACCCGGTAGTCAATGTGCGTGTTACTGCACCGTGACCGAGGCGGACATACCGGGATGCGTCCGGCAGTCGTACGGGAATGTCCCCTTCGTGTTGAAGGTGCGCGATACAATCTGATTACTGGTGATCGGGATGCTGGCCGGTGCGCCGGTCACTGCCCGAAAGGTGACGTCATGCGCGACGCCGGTAATGTTGAACCGCACGATCGAGCCGACTGAAATGGTCAAGAAGGCGGGACTGAACACGAGACCTGGCGTGAACACATCTACCGTCGTCGTCACGGGAGTTGTCACGGGAGGTGTCCCCGAATTCTGGCCTGGCGATGTGGGCGCGTCCTTTGAGCCGGAGCAGGCCGTGAGCATCACACCGAGGGTACCGAGGAGCAGCGTGATGACAAATCGTTCGCGATGTAGCATGTCGCGAATATGGCGCAGAACAGTCACCGCCGCTAGTCTGGTCATCACGCTCACCACGGCCTGCAGTAAAGGCGAAGGAGCGACCGGTCCGGTCACACCGCCGCCCACGCCCGTTGGGGCATACACGCTCCGGACGATCGATGCGAAGGTGATGCCATACGCTATGTACACTGAGCCCGATTACACGCTCGAAGTCATCAGCGGTACGCTCTCGGTCATGGCCAACGGAAAGTGGGTGTCGAAGTCTGTCACGCGCGAAACAGTCGCGGGCAACATTTCAACCTACTCCGACAGCACGTTCGGCACCTGGTCGGTCCTCGCGGTCGCGACCATCGCCGCATTCATCAACACGGAAACCGCCATCACTTCGAATGCCACATGGACCGCAGCCGAGGTGACCGTCAACGAAGTGCACGGAACGATCACGCGAAAGCTCGTCTACAAGCGCAACTAATTCGGAGCTAGCGACCCACCGCTGCGAAGCTCCGCTCGAGCACGTCGAGCGCGAACTCTACATCCGCCGCCGTGATGCACATCGGTGGCTTCACGCGGAGCACATTGCCATCGAGGCCACCCTTCCCGATGAGCAGCCCGGCCTCGCGCGTGGCCTCAAGAACGTCTGCCGCCTGACCCTTCGCCGGTTCGCGCGTTGTGTGGTCGGTCACGAGTTCGATGCCCAGCATCAACCCCATGCCGCGCACATCACCGATCAGCGAATACGACCGCTTGAGCTGCTCGAGGCCAGTACGAAACTCGGCGCCGCGCGCCTTGCAGTTCGCCTGCAGTCCATCCTCATCGATGATATCCAGCACGGCGAGACCCGCCGCCATCGAGACAGGATTCCCGCCAAATGTGTTGAAGTGCGTGCGGCCGGTCAGTGATTTCGCAATATCCATTCGTGTAGTCACCGCACCGATTGGCGCACCATTACCAAGGCCCTTGGCCATTGTGACAAAATCGGGAACGACGCCCCAATTCTCGAAGCCCCAGTAATGATCGCCGGTACGGCCGAATCCGGTCTGTACTTCGTCCGCAATACAGAGTCCGCCCGCCGCGCGGATGTGCCCATACACTTCCCTGAGATAGTTCGGTGCACCGTGCGTCACGCCACCGGCGCCCTGAATCGGTTCGGCGAGAAATGCGGCGACCTTCCCAGGCGTCGCCGTGCGGATGATGTCCCGCACGTCGTTGGACGCGAAGCGGGCGACCTCCTCAGGCGTACCGCTAAACGGCGAACGATAGGGATCCGGATTGATCGCGTGGTGCACGCGACCGCCATGCTCGAGCGTGAACTTCCAGGTATTCATTCCCGTGAAGCCCATCGCCGTCGCCGAGTTACCGTGATAGGCGTGGCGCAACGTGATGATATCCGAATTGCCCGTGTGCAGACGCGCCATCGCCACGGCCAGTTCGTTGGCCTCGGTCCCGCTATTCGTGAAGTAGGTGACCTCGAGCCCCTTGGGCATCTTCGACGCCAGCTTCTTGGCCAGCATCGGAAAATTCGGGTGCAGATAGATCGTCGTCGCGTGATTGAGCGTTCCAACCTGTGCCTGCACGCGCTTCACGTACCTGGGGTGCTCGTGGCCGATGCTGATGGTGACGATGCCGGCGAGACAGTCGAGATACCTCCGCCCCGTCTCGTCCCAGAGGTACTGCATGTACCCCTCGACGATGAGGAGCGGATCCTTGTAGATCGTGAAGATCGCGGGATTCGTGTACCGCGCACGCATTGCGACGATCTCGGCCTTGGACGGGCCCGTGTACTGGCGCGGAATGTGATCAGTTGGAGGAAGCGCGATCATCGGTTCGGTGGCGGTCATGTTGCGAATCCCATTGAAGTGTTCCTGCCTCTCGTCGACTGCTGTCGCGCCGCAACCCCTGCCTTACGCCCGCAACACACTCAGCTCATCCAGTTCGTTCCGGCCTCGCGATTCCACTTCGTCGTCATCTTCTTGGACTGGGTCCAGAACTCGATGGATCCCTTCCCAGTAATATCGCCCACCCCGAACCGGGAATCATTCCATCCACCAAACGAGAACGGCTCGCGCGGCACGGGTACACCGACGTTGACGCCCACCATGCCCGCGTTCGCACGCTCCATGACCTTGCGCGCCACACCACCGCTTTCGGTATACACCGACGCCGCGTTCCCATACGGCGACGCATTCTCGATCGCGATCGCCTGGTCAACGTCGTCCGCCCGAATGATCGCGAGCACAGGCCCGAACACCTCTTCCTGGGCGATCTGCATCTCCGGTCGTACCTGGTCGATGATCGTCGGCCCGATAAAATATCCGTGCTCCTTGCCGGCGACGGTCACATGGCGGCCATCGACGATCACCCTGGCGCCCTGCGCTTCGGCTGCATTGATGTAGCCAATGATCCGCGCCTTGGCCTCAAGCGAAATGACCGGACCAATGTCCTTGCCCGGCACCATCGCCCTCGCAATCTCGGCGGCGCGAGCGATGACAGGGTCGGTTGCGGAGACCGCGACCATCACCGAGGCCGCCATGCAGCGCTGACCCGCGCACCCCGACATGGACGCGACGATGTTGGACGCCGCCATCTCCTGGTCCGCATCGGGCATCACGATCAGGTGATTCTTCGCACCACCGAGCGCAAGGCATCGCTTGAGGTTGTTCGTGGCGCGGCGATACACGGCCTTCGCGATCTTGGTCGAACCGACGAAACTGATTGCGCTGATATCGGGATGGTCGCAGATCGCTTCGGTCACCTCGCGGCCACCGTGCACCACCTGGAACACACCGGCAGGGAGTCCCGCTTCGGTCAACAACTCGGCAATCCGGCCGGCGGAAAGCGGAACGAGCTCCGACGGCTTGAGAATGAAGCAGTTGCCCAATGCGATCGCGTTGGGAATCGACCAGTGGGGCACCATGTTCGGAAAGTTGAACGGCGCGATGCCGGCTACGATGCCGAGCGGAAACCGTTCGATGCGGCATTCAACGCCGCGGCTCACCTCGAGCACTTCGCCTGTCGCGATCTGCGGGAGTGCGCAGGCGAACTCACACAGTTCAGCCGCCTTTTCCACCTCTGCGCGGGCCTCGCTCACGATCTTGCCGTTCTCCTCAGAGATCAGCGCCGCAAGCTCGTCGATGTGCTGTTCGAGGAGCCTCTTGTAACGGAAGAAGACTTGCACTCGCTGTTTAATCGGCATCGCCGACCAAGCCGGAAATGCGCGCTTGGCGGCCGTCACGGCCGCGTGGAGTTCGGCGACCCCAGACAGGGGAACCCGCGAAATCACGGTTCCCGCGGCCGGATCAAACACGTCGAGAGCCGGCAGGTCCGCGGTAGCGAACGTACCGCCGATATAATTGCGCACCTGAGGATACTTCATACGCTGAGAGTGTCCACGCAGCGGCTCATTCGCAAGCCACTGCCTGGTGGTTCGGCACCCTCACCTCAATCAGACTGCGGCCGCGAGTTTCGACGCCCGCGCTGAACGCAGCATAGAAATCGACGTGTACAGCACGACAACGACCACGAGCCATCGCACCCAAAACAGCGGCAGCGATTTCACAATGATCGCCGCGATGAGCACGGCCGGCACACCGGCCATGGTCAGCCCGAGTGACGGGCGGAGCGCATACGACCGCTTCTTCACGAACCGCTCGCTCGCGATCGGCATCAGGAAGGCGCAAGAACCCATCATGATGGGGAATGCGGCCGTCGGGTTCATGCCAAGCAGCGAGATCATGATCAGGCAGGGTGCGTACATCCCGACACCGAGCGTCATCAGCGCGCCAAGTATGAAGTTGCCGAGGAGCGCCACCACGAGGAGTCCGCCCGAGAGCGCAAGCGCCTCGCCGCCGGGAATCATCGGCGCACCACGCATCTCGTCGAGATTCTTGATGATGAAGAGCAACGCCGCGATGGCAAGTGTCACGCCCATGCCAAGCTGAATGTTGCGCCGAGACCATCCGGCAACCATTCCCGCACCGAGCCGCGCACCGAGCACCGAGGCGAGCAACAGGACCGCGAGCGTGGTGAAATCGACTCTGACGATGGCAATGAAGATCAACGCTTGGGCGATTGTCGGCGGCGTATGACCCACATTGAGGGAACCTGGAATCAGCCGGTCATCCGCCATTTTCCACGCCTTGAATATCGCGGTGGTCGGCGCAAACGAGCCGATGCCGAGCGTGTCGAAAAAATTCGTGACGAATCCGATAAAGAGTTCGATCGGCTTGGGCCAGCCCGTCTTGCCCCGGTGCATCACATACGGCACAGCAACACCGAGGATCGTAATTGAAGCGATCGCGATCAGCATGCTCACATTGGCGCCGTTCGGTCCAAATGGATAGCTGATCGTAAACGCGCCAGCGTCGTACTGCACGCCCCCGCCGGCAACCCAACCGAACAGCAGTCCCAGCATCAGACCGACCACGAGTGCCAGCGGCGACGGACTGCCTGCAGCAGCGGTCGCACCCTCTCCATCGGGCAGCACGTTGCGCACCCAGGTCACTGCGTAGTACGCGACGAACAGGCCAAGGGCCAGAAACAGCCATGCGATCGGCGTCATCTCAGCGTTCCCTCGTGGGTAGGGTGGGTGGGTGGGTGGGTGGAATCACGCCGGGGTTCAATGTGGCACGCGCCCGCGGTCTGCACCACTCCACGGCTTAACCCCCCTATGACCAGCGGTTTCTCGGCCTTCATTAGGTACTTATCGAGCTACGACTCAATCTTCCTGAAGAAGTCCATCCAGCGCGAGTCCGGCAGTGTCTCGTGGAAGTCGAGCGTAAGAGACGCACGGCGTGGCCGAAACGCTAGCCAGGTCCCCAGCAGCGTACGCTTAAAAAGCGATCATCTGCGTGAATTTCACCACGATGCTTCGGCCGGCTATGGATGCGTCCGGCGTGGTGAACCGCTGTTCATTGAACACGACGAATAGGTCCGACAGCGGACGGTGGATCACATTGAACCGAATGTTCGCGTTGAATTGCTTAATCGCCGCGTCGTATTGGGTCAGCGCGTCGAGGAACATGTTCGTCGTGAACGAATAATTCGCGCGTCCGGTCCACACCGTGGCCGTGAATTTCTGCTTCGGCCGGTCAAGATCGGCGCTCGTGTGCTGCATGCCGGTGGCAAGCCGGAACCGGTAGGTGGGACGCATCGTGAGTGTCGCGTTGAGCGAGTTCTGCCTGCCGCTCCAGAGACCGCCGGTAGACGCCTGCAGATCGAGCGATACCGGACGCGAGGCATTGCTGCTGTAACGCAGGCGCCACTCGGTCCACTGGTATCCGCCCGGCGCGAGGCGTTGCGCCGTCTTGTCGCCGCGATCCAGCCGGAGCGAATCCGTGATGAACTCATACTTCGCGTTCGCCGAGATTTCCGTGAAGCCACCGCTGGAGAAGAACCAGGAGTTGCCGGTGTGCAGGTTCTTGCCGATCGGCCGCCCCAGAAGGTCGTTGTAGTAGTTCCAGACAATGTGCGGATGCAATTCGCGGACACCACGCGCCTTCCACCACGCCGGCCGCGGGCGGATCCCCACGTCGAGAAACCATTTCCGGACGTTCGTCCGCTTGTAGTACGCGAGGTCGTTCTGGAAGCTATCGCCGATTTCGAGCGCCGCGGCCTTGGCGTGAAGGAACTGCCCTTCGTAGTTGAGCGATGTGCGCCAAGTGTGCTGGCCTCCGCTCTTTCCCGGCGTCTCAGACGCAACCGCAAAGGAGTTCCAGTCTACCTGATTGAAGAGCCGGATATTGGCATCCACGCCGTACGCGCGATTGTGATTGTGCGACGAATCGACAGCCTGACGGCCCATGTAGATCAACCCGATGTCGGAGCCTGCGGCGAGATTTTTCTTGAGGCGAACCGCACTGTAGGTGCTCGCGGGGGTCGTGCCTTGGCGTTCCGTGCGCATGGCCAGTGCACCGATACCGAAATCACCGACCGTACCGGTCAGCCTCGCACCGCCGGGAATAGCCACCGGCTGCCCCGACGTGGTAATGCCAATGCGCCTGCTGAAGAAGAGCAGCATGTCCTCGTCGGGGGTCGGCGGAACGAACGCACGATTATTGCGTGCGGCATCGCCAACATAAAACGTTCCCGAATTCTCGAGGAAAAACTCTCGTTTCTCCTGGTAAAACTGCGAGAACTGCGTCAGATTCACCTGCTGCTCGTCGGCCTCCACCTGCGCAAAATCAGGATTCACGGTCACGTCAAGCGTCAACGCCCGCCTGAGACCAGCCTTAATGTCGACACCAGCGGCGCCCCGCGACATGAAGTCCTTCACGGCTACGTCACGGACCGAGCGCCCTAGCGCGTACGGCTTGACCCGAAGGTCGCGCGACGCACGCCCGGGACGTACACCAACCAACTCTCCGGCCAGCGTCAGGCGCGCCAGGTTGAATTCACGTGGAATGGGCGCCCAGAACGTGACCTCGTTCTTGCGTCGGATGCGACGCGAGAAGTTCACACCCCAGGTACCATCCCCGTTCGGATCGTAGCGCAGCGATCGAAACGGAATCGCCATCTCGACAACCCAACCATCGGCCACGCGCCGCGTCCGCACGTCCCACACGGCATCCCAGCTCCCGTTGATCTCACGCCCCTCGCCGGCCACCTGTCGGTCGAGCTTGGCTCCCTCGACGTTCGTGATGAACACATAGCCATTGTGCCGGTCGTGGAAGGTGTCGAGGATGACCTCGAAGTCGTCTTGGTCCTCCTCCTTGAAGTCCTTCCGGATCTCATTGACCACGATTCGATTCGGCTCACGATCGTGCAGATATGCGCCGATGTAGAGATTGTCGGCGTCGAACGCCACGCGTACCTCAGTAGCCTCCGTCGCCGCGCGCCCGGTCGCCGGCTCGCTCTGCGTGAAGCCGTCGGCAACCGCGGCGCGTTTCCACACCTCATCGTCGAGAACTCCATCGAGTTTCACGGCATCGGTCGCGGCCACGGCGTTGAGCCGGCGGACGATCTCGGCGGTTCGCCGGCCCGTGAGAGTCATCACGCTAGCCGGGATATCACCGGAGTGCGTCTGGGTGGCTGGAGGAGTAGTCTGCGCCTGTGCCAGTGTCGCGGAGACGATTAACACCGGGAGAATCAGAATGTTCATGGTGCGATAATTACGCGCATGGATGCCACGTCGCTGTCGGTCAGCCCCCTGCCTGTTCTTCTGGCGCGGGGTCGTCGTCGACCCTCGCCGCGATCACGGTGCTCGTGAGATGGGCCATGACATTGGCCAGCGTCTTGAACATGTCCGGAATCGCGTCGACCGCGATCAGAATCCCGACGCCCTCCACCGGGATGCCATGCTGCGCGAGAACCGGCGAGAGCAGAAAGAGGCTCGCCGAGGGCAGGCCGGGCACACTGAACGAGATGAGCGTCGCCGTCACCACAAGCATCGCCAGCGTGGCCACGGGCATCGGCACGCCGTAGAGCTTGCCCAGGAAAATCAGCCCGACGACCCAGGCCGGCGGCACGTTGATGCGAAAGACGGAGACCGCGAGCGGAAGCGTGAACCCGCTCGCACGCGGCCCAAGCTTGAGGGTGTCACGGACCGCTGTGATCATCGCCGGTAGCGCCGCGATCGATGACCGGGTGCTGAATGCGACCGCCTGCGCCGGGAGTGCGGCGGCGGCAAAGCGCAGCGGCGAGATCCGGCCGACTACCGCGACGACGACATACAGCAGCAGCGTCACGGCAAAGAGCGCCGCAGCGAGCGTCGCCACATAGTGCAGCAGCGCGCCCGCGGACGACCCGCCCATCTTCAGGCCCAACGCGACCGCGAGTGCAAACACGCCGATTGGCGCGAGCGCCAGCACCCATTGCACCAGCACGAGCAGCGCGTCGGAGATTGCTCGGCAGATTTCGACGAGCGGTTCGCGCCGCTCAGGTGTGAGGCGGGTCAGCGCGAGCCCCAGGGCGAGCGAAAAGACCACGACCGACAGGATCGTACCGTCGGCCGCGGCCTTGATTGGGTTGACCGGCACGATGTCGATGATGCGCTGCGCCAGCGACGGCATCGCCACCGGCCCGCCGGTCATCGTGCCGACCGACTCCCGCAGGCGCGCGGCGACTTCTGGCGGGATCTCGAGCCGATCGAGCGAGAACGGCACCACGAGCATGGTAAAGAACCCGCTCGCGAGCAGCAGCACCGCGAACACGGCAACGGCGTACATCCCCAGTTTGCCGAGTGTTGCCGCATCGCCCGATCGCGCGACCGACGCGATCGTCAGCGCGGCCACCAACGGAATCACCGTCATCCGGATGGCGTTGATCCAGATGGTGCCGATGATCTCGACGCTTCCCACCATGCGGGCGAACGCGGCGGAACCCGACGCCTGCACGGCCGCTCCGATGGCGATTCCGACAACGAGTGCCGCCAGGACCAGTAGGGCCTGTCGGGATCGGGACGGTGTCACTGGCAGGACGGTCACAGATTCCATACTATCACACGGATCGCCTCACCATAAGAAGGAGACTCCCCATGAAGGTTCTGCGACTCTTGGCGGCAACGCTCGTTGCCATTGCCCCCACCCTCACAGCTGCCCAGCAACCGGCCGCGAGGTCCGACCGTCTCACACTGTCCGATTACCTCGAGTGGGAGACCGTCTCGGGCCCGCAGCTCTCCCCTGACGCCACGCGAATCATCTACACGCGCGGCTGGATCGACAAGCTCAACGACAAGCGCTCGAACTCGATCTACACCATGAACGCCGACGGCAGCAAACAGCGCAAACTCGTCGACGGAAGCGGGGCGACCTGGTCCCCTGACGGATCGCGCATTGCCTTCATCGCACCGGGTGATCCAAACAATACGCCGCAGATTTTCGCACGGTATATGGACGCCGAGGGGGCCGTTACCCAGCTGACACGCCTGACCTCCACACCAGGCGGCCTTCGCTGGTCACCGGACGGCAAGTCCATTGCGTTCACCATGCAGGTGGCCAACAGCACGCCGGATGGCAGTGCCGAAGGGCAGTTGTCGCAATACCGCCCGCGCGGCGCCAACTGGACCACTCCACCGCGCGTGGTCAACAAGCTGGATTACCGTCAGGACGGCCTGGGCTTCACCGCCGACGCCACACAACACCTCTTTGTGCTTCCCGCCGACGGCGGCACACCGCGACAGGTGTCCACCGGTGAGTGGAGCGTGGGCGCCGTTACCTGGGCACCAGACGGCAAGTCGTTCATTTACTCGTCGGGCCCGCGCGTTCCCGACGCGGAGTACGAGTGGCGCCAGTCGGACATCTACCGGATGGATGCGGCCACCGGCGCGGTGAAAAAGCTCACGAACCGGAATGGCCCCGACAACGGTCCGGCCATCTCACCCGACGGCAAATGGATTGCCTATACGGGCTACGATTCCACGTCGGACACCTGGATCGACTCGAAGATGTACCTGATGTCGTCCGACGGCACGGGATCGAAGCTTCTCCTCGACATGGACCGCTCGCCATCGAACCTCACCTGGGCCAGCGACAACAGCGGCATCTACTTCTCCGTGGCTTCCGAGGGTTCGCAGAACCTCTGGTTCGTCACGCCCGGTGGACAGTCTCGCAAGGTCACCGACGGCAAGCAGATGCTGACGGTGTCCGACATCCATCCGAGCGGGGCCGCCGTCGGCACACTCAGCTCGCCGACGCTTCCTGGCGACATCGTCACCTTCAACCTGAAGACGCCAACGCAGATCAAGCAGCTCACTGACGTCAATGGCGACGTGCTCGAAGGCAAGAAGATCGGCGCCACCGAGGAGATCTGGTACACCTCGGTGGATAACTTCAAGATCCAGGGATGGGTTGTGAAGCCGCCGGATTTCGATCCGAATAAGAAATACCCGCTCATGCTCTCCATCCACGGTGGCCCGCATGCGATGGACAACGTCGCCTTTAAGTTCAATTATCAGGAACACGCCGCGAACGGGTTTATTACGCTGTACACCAACCCGCGTGGCAGCACTGGCTACGGCAGTAAGTTCGGCAACGCCATCAAGAATGCGTACCCGAGCAAGGACTACGACGACCTGATGAAGGGCGTCGATGAAGTCATCGCCAAGGGCTACGTCGACACCGCCAACCTGTTCGTCTACGGCTGCTCAGGCGGAGGCGTGCTCACCGCCTGGATCGTCGGGCACACCAACCGGTTCGCGGCCGCATCGTCCAACTGCCCCGTGATCAACTGGATCAGCTTCGTCGGCAACACCGATGGGGCGGGTTGGTACAACAATTTTGAGAAGAAGCCGTGGGAAGACATCACGGAGCACTGGAACCGCTCGCCCCTCAAGTACGTGGGCAACGTGACGACGCCGACGATGCTGATGACGGGCGTGAACGACCTCCGCACACCGATCGGTCAGACCGAGGAGTACTACGAGGCGCTAAAGGTTCGCAAGATTCCCACGCAAATGGTGCGGTTCAACGAGGAGTGGCATGGAACAAGCTCCAAACCGTCGAACTTCATTCGCTCACAGCTCTACCTGCGCGACTGGTTCAAGCAGCACGCGCGAGGTGCACTGAAATCGGTGACTCAGGAGTAGTCGGTTCGGCACTGCCTGGGCATCGGCCCTCGCAGTGAGCTGGAAGAGGCGCGGATTGGAGCAGAGTTGTCGGATACACATTGCGGTATCTGCAGCATCCGTTCCAATCCGCGCCTCTTTTTAATAGCGGCGAGATGTCAGCCAAGACGGTTGTCGGTATGAGCCGCCGCTGTTGGCCTAAAGTTTCAACGGCCAGCTCGCCAGCCCCCTACGAGGCTCGGCCGCGACCGGCGCACCGGCCAATCTTCCGATCACCAGCAATCAGGTGGTCGCACGGACCTTCAATATTAAATGGATGTTTCCGTAGGACTGCCGTACGCATCCCGGTATGTGTCGGGCTCAGTCACGGTGCAGTAGCAACGCGGCTAAGGGGTCTACTTGGTGACGCCGCGGAATGTGGCGTTCCAGCCCGGGAACACCTCGGCGATCTTGGCATTGCCGAGCCGTTTCTGTACGATTTCTGAAAGCACGTCACGATAATCGAGTGTGACCCGTAGGTCTTGCTTGGATTCGAGCTGTTCGGTCGCGAGACCGGGCCAGCCTGGAATGCCGTTTGTTCCTAAAGCGAGGACGCGACCTCCGGCAATGCCCTGGCCCATTGCGAACATAGTCGAGGCGCGTCCATGGTCGGTGCCCTGTGAACCGTTTTGCTTGGCGTTGCGGCCAAACTCGGAGATGACCACCAGAGTCACCCGGGCATTGTTCGCGACACAGTCGGCGTAGAATGCTGCGAGTGATCTGGCGAAGTCGTTCGCCAGCGTCGCTTGGGCTCCGATGGCTCCGCCCTGCGCGGCGTGTATGTCCCAGCCACCGATGTCCACCTGAGCGGCTTCTATACCCACATCAGCCCTGATGAGCGTTGCGACGCGCTTCAGGGCGTTGCCGAAACTAGTGTTCGGATAAACGGCGCTGTTCAATGGCGCGTAGCCGGTGAAGTTAATCGACTTCAGCAGACTAATCGTGTTGAGTGCGTCGAGCGCCGAAGCGTTGAGGGGTTCCGGGGCGGCGACGTAGCTGGATGCGAGCACGGCGTGACGTGAGGTCACGGTGTTCGCCGACCCGCCGATCGTGAAAGTTTGCGGGTTCGGTATCGGTAGCGTCCGGGGCCCACCGACCAGTGACTTCTGCAGTCCCGACGCAAGTCCAAGCGCTCGGAGCGGGGCCGTCGATCGCACCGGCGGCATGAGCGCAAGGTGCCGGCCGAGCCATCCTGTCACGTAGTTGGTATCTGCCGGTTTGCCTATTTCCATGTAACGCATCGCATCGAAATGCGAACGGGACACGTACGTTTGGCCAGCGGCGTGCATCACCAGTAGGTTGCCGGCCAGATACGCAGGAAGCAACGGTGTCATAGCCGGCGGAAAGCCAAAGAAGTTGTCGAGCGCCGTCACCTTCAGGTTCGCCGCGACACTGGCATCGGGACGTGGGATCGCGATGGTGCTTCGGCCAGTGTAGTAGTTGGCATCGCCAAATGGGACGCAGAGATTGAGCCCGTCGGCTCCGCCGCGCTGGAATATCGACACAATGACGTCACGTTCGCTCGCAAACGTTTCTGCCAGCACCACCTTGGGCAGCCATTCCGGGAAGACGGTCGCGGCGGCAGCCATCCCGGAAATGCCTGCAGCGGCCCCGACAAATTGCCGGCGGGAGAGGTCGCGGTATTCCTGACAGCCGCAGCTGTCGTCGTCTGCGAGTTCGTCCGGTCCTAGTACCATTGGAATGACTCCGATGCGATGGCCAGCGATATCGCTTCCCGTACGCGCGAGTCGTTGAGCGTGCCGCCTTTGACGTAGGCCAGCAGCACCGTCCGTGTGGCGAGGCCCATCTCGCTGCCGAAAAAGTTCGCGTTGATCAGATCGATGGCGGCATCCGATGTCCCGGCAAGATAGGGGGCCGAATCGATAATGATCTGACCTGTGCGCAGGGTCGATACCGTGCTTGCGAACTGCCACCGCGGAATCAGGTTGCCCGACCAGTACTCAAATAGGTCGGGGTAGCCGTCCGGGGTTTCCCACAAGTAGAGCGGTTGCCCGAGCGCGTTAATCTGACTGATCATGTTTGTCGTGTTCGTCACGACCGCATTCGACGAACGGATCGAAGACACCAGATAGTGAAATGGTCGCTTGAACTTGAGTGGCGCCGCTGCGACCCAGCCGCTGTTGAGTACCGCGCGGACAACCAACCTGATGTCGCCTTTGGTCGCTCGGAACACGCTGGCCACGGCACTGATCTGCGTAGCGGACGGATCAGGCGTGATGAACCACTGGAGCAGCTTTGTCGCGATATAGATGGCGGTGCGGGGGTGCGTGATGAGCATCTCAATGATCTTCTCGCCTTCCTGAATGCCCGCCTGGCCCAGCGAAGGCGAACTAGCGGGGATCGTCATGCCCATCACGGTCTTCGCACTCCAGTCATGTCCATTAGCATTGAAGCTAAAGGTTCCGCGCCCTGCGATGGTCCATCCCGTGAGCACGCGCGCTAGCTCCGCAACGTCCTGCTGCGTATATCCACCGTCGACGCCAACCGTGTGCAGCTCAAGCAGTTCGCGCGCGTAGTTCTCGTTCACTGCACCGACACGGCTCACGGTCTGGTCGAGGTAAGCCAGCATGGCGGGGCTCTTGGTGCTCGCCTTAAGGAGATCGGAGAACTTTCCAAGGGCGTGCTTACGAATGACCTCACGGTCGTCGATTATCTTGAGATAGCCGACCTTATCGAACTCGATGTTGAAGTGGTCGCTCCAAAACTCGACCATCCGTTCGTAGAGCTGTCGCGGGCTGCGCACGGCGCGGTAGATCCACTGCGCCTGAAGCATGTTTCGGATTGTCCCGTTCTCGGCGGTGTTTAGTGTGTCGCCACTCTCGGCAAGCTGCGGCCAGAGCGCCGCGACCTGTCCTTCAACGGTCGTGTTGTCGATGCGAGTGTAGTCGAGTTGGGAATGGAGCCATTCCTCGTAACCCATCGACTTCGCAGTGGCGAGATCACTGTCGGTGATCCCCATTGTCGCGCGGCGCACGAGGCGGGCAACAGAGTTGCCCCACTCCAGTGGCGCCGGAACGGCATTTGCCAATGCGCCTGTCGCAAACAGATCGGGGGGTGCTGCGGTGCGCTTTGCTACGGTAGCGCGTCGCCCCTGCGCCAGCATCGTTCTCGGAGCGGCGGTAGCCGCGGTCGCAACACCTGCCACTGCGCCGAATAGGAAGGCACGCCGCGACTTTACGAACTGCGCGTCTTCGGGCCGCGCCTCTTTCGAAAGTGGATTGACCTCCGGAACCTGTGCTGTTTCACTCATCAGCCGCTCCTGGGGTGTTTGGTCGCGGTCGAATCTGCTACGGAAGGCGTGTTGTCCTCATGATATAACATATAACAGATTAACCCTGCAACCAAAATGTTTTTTTGTCTAGGTCTACCCCTTAGGCGGTGTGTGACCGGAGTCAGGTTGAAGCCATCTTTGCACGCTGCCTCTATGTCGAGATACGAACAGATTTCGAAGCCGATCGTCTCTCGTACTCAGCATTGAACTCCTACACAAGCACAACGCCTATCGTGTACGTCGGAACGACTGCAGTGGTCTACGTGACGAAGAACACGGCCAAGACGTTCCGGTTAGATCCTGACACTCTGCGGGGTGGCAACTTCCCATAAGGCACCGCGCTCGTGCCCGCTGTGTCGCGGTAAGGGTGACTCGACATAAACTTCATCGGGCAACTTCCTAATACTTTTTCATAGGGTTTTTTTCTGCTCGTTACGTAAAAGTGTGACAGTGGTGCGCCCGTAACACCTTCACCATTATGGAGCTGTTATGCCTTCTGCCATTTCCTGGATCGTTCCCGCAGTGGCTCGCGGCGTCCTCATCGCTGGCCTGGTGGCCGGGTGCGGTGGCGGTGGTGGTGATCAGCCCGGGCCCACTACACCGGTTCCCGTTGCCAATCGGATCTCGATCACCACACCTGCAGCAGGTGCTGCTAGCGGCGCTCCATTTACGACGCAACCTGTGGTAGCCATTCAGAATGTAGCGGGCAACACGGTCACGAGCGCGACGAATGTAGTGACGATGACCGTAAGTGCGGGCGCTACAGTGCTTGGGACAGCGACAGCGACAGCTAGTATCGGCGTGGCGACGTTCAGTAACGTTGGTCTCAGTGGTAAGGCCGGCACTACCTACACACTGACGTTTGCGACAGGCAGCTTAGCTTCAGCCACCCAGGCAATAACCCCGACAGTGGGCGCGGCAACGCAGCTGGTTCTCACTACCCATGCAGCTGGTGCAGCTAACGGTGCGGCGTTAGGGCGCGGCCTGGCGTTTGTGACGCAACCTATGGTACAGATTCAAGACGTAGCGGGCAATGTGGTAACAACCGCAAAGCATGTCGTAACGATGGCCGTAAGTATGGGTGGCACAGTAGTCGGTACGGCGATAGTTACTGCAATAGGTGGTACAGCCACATTCACCAACGTAGGAATTAGTGGAACACCAGGTACTAACTACACGCTGACGTTTTCCGCCACTTCCCTTACAGCGGCGACCCAATCTCTAGTTACAGAACAGTTTGTTGCCTCCTCGCTGACGGCGGGTGCCTCGCATACGTGCGGCCCGACGAGCGCGGGCGCGGCGTACTGCTGGGGTGCTAATACGTATGGTCAACTCGGGAACAACAGTACAACACCAGGGAATACCCCTGTGGCTGTCACGGGTATTGGTGGTGGCGTTGCGCTGGTGTTTTCCTCGCTGACGGGGGGTGACCTTCATACCTGCGGCCTAAGGAGCGCGGGCGCGGCATACTGCTGGGGGTGGAACCTAGAAGGCCAACTCGGGGACAACAGTACCGCGCTGCGCAATACACCCGTGGCGGTCACGGGTGTTGGTGGTGGTGCGGCGCTGGTGTTTTCCTCGCTGACGGCGGGTGCCTCTCACACCTGCGGCCTGACCAGCGCGGGCGCGGCTTACTGCTGGGGGTGGAATCTGGAAGGCCAACTCGGAGACAACAGTACTACCAATCGCAAAACGCCGGTGGCGGTCGCGGGTGTTGGTGGCGGTGCGGCGCTGGTGTTTTCTTCGCTGACGGCGGGTCGCTCTTATACCTGCGGCCTGACAATGGCGGGCGCAGCGTACTGCTGGGGGCAGAATACAGAAGGCCAACTCGGGGACAACAGTACTACCAATCGCAAAACGCCGGTGGCGGTCACGGGTGTGGGTGGTGGCGCTGCGCTGGTGTTCTCCTCACTGACGACAGGTGGCTATCATACCTGCGGCCTGACGAGCGCGGGCGCGGCATACTGCTGGGGGACAAATCAGTATGGCCAACTCGGGGACAACACTGCCAAACTCGTTTTCTTCCACGAGTCCGCCACAGGTCGTAGGACACCGGTGGCGGTCACTGGTGTAGGCGGGGGCGCTGCGCTGGTGTTCTCCTCGCTGACGGGGGGTGACCTTCATACCTGCGGCCTGACCAACGCGGGCGCCGCGTACTGTTGGGGGCGGAATACAGACGGCCAACTCGGGGACAACACTACCACCGACCGCGGTGCACCCGTAGCTGTCTTAGGTGTGAGTGGTGGCGCTGCCCTGGTGTTCTCCTCGCTGACGGGGGGTGACCTTCATACCTGCGGCCTGACAAGCGCTGGCGCGGTGTACTGCTGGGGGTGGAATGCAGATGGCCAACTCGGGGACAACACTACCACCAACCGCCGGACACCCGTGGCTGTCGCCAAGCCATAACGACCGCAATCGCCCTTATCGCCCCAAACTGGTACACAATGCACGCGGGCTTGACCCCGACACCGTTGAGCTTCACCCAAGCCACTGGTGTCTCGTTCCCGAACCTTCTAAGTTCGCAGAGAAAAAACCGAAACAGGGCGAAATGTCGGGACGGAGCTTCCGCACGCTGCAATGGGATCAATCAAGCTGGACGGTGGCATATAGACACCGGGAAGTTCATATCCACCCGACTGGTCATCGGCGACTGAGCATTTACGAAGCCATATTGCTTCAATCATTCCCGAAGAACTATCAGCTTCTCGGAAACATGACGGCACAGGTCAAACTTGTTACCGACGCAGTTCCGCCTGTCTTGGCCGGCAAGATCGGTTTGGCCGCGTGAATGCTCTCTACGGCAGCGCCAACCGATTGTACTTCCTGAGAATTGCCTTCAGCTGGTCGTGCGGCAGCGCCCACGACCGGCGATAGTCGGCGCCGTCCATGTTCTCGGCGGCGAGCATTGCATTGACGATCGCTTCTTCCGTCGCCTCGACTGTCGCGGTAAACAGCGGGTCCATTCGCCCAGACCCTAGGCGCTGCATCGTTGGCGCCGGAAGCGGCGACGGGCCGCTGTTGCCCCAGTCCACGCCTCGATTGGCCGTGGAGAACGCGAGAAAGATGTCGCCAGATCCATTGCCGTTAATTGAACCCATCCGGCCCATGCCCAGCGCCACACGCCGGACCACGCGCTTGAGTTCATCCGGCGACAGGGGCGCGTTCGTCGCTACCACGATGATGATCGATCCCTGTTCTGGATCTTCGCCCGGCTTCTCCGTCAGCGGGACGGCAATCCCGCATACGGGCAGGGCCCGTCCGTCCGCTGCGGTGATCGGTGGGTCAAGGAGCTTGCCCACACAGGGATCAACGCCCGTGATCTCGCGGCCGACCGGGATGCCCGCGATCCGAAGCTGCGATCGCTGCCCGTAGTTGCATTGCACGAGTACCCCAACGGTGAAGCCTCCCTGGGCCGCAGGAAGCACTCGAGACGACGTACCGGTACCACCCTTGAATCCATTGCAGTTCATTCCCGTGCCGCCGCCGACGTTGCCCTCAGCAACCGCACCGCCCTTCGCGTTCTCAAGCGCCTGGAATGCGTGCTCGGGCTTCACGTGCAGCCCCTTCATGTCGTTCAGTCCGCCATCGGAAGTCTCCGTGACCACCGGGTACCAAAACGGACCTGGTGTGTTGCGCTTGACCATCCAGTCCACGACGGCATCGCGCACCGTTCCCACTGACAATGTGTTCGTGATCATCACCGGCGTCTCGAGCACGCCGGTTTCCTCAATCCAGTGCGTCCCCGTCATGTCGCCATTCCCGTTACCGGCATAGAACGCGGCAAACACGGGTTCGAGCGTCGCCTTGCCACGTGGAAGAATCGCCGTCACTCCCGTGCGTACAGGGCCCTGCCCGATCACACGCCGGCCGTCTCCGCGCATCAGCGTCACGTATCCAACTTCCACACCGGCTACATCAGTGATGGCATTGAGTACTCCCGGCGTTCCATCAAACGGAACACCGAGCTGCCGCGCACGGGGGTTTTGCGCACTCGCAACGGAGAGCGTAGTCACCAAGAGTGCGGCGGCGCGCAGGACTTCACGCGAAATCGTCATGTCGGTTCCTTGAGGAGGGATCGCACTACTGTTCCGGTCGCGAGTAACGGAATGTTTGCCGGATCCGAAGTTGCGGTGTTTATCCGATCCACCGATAGGGCAGAGGCGCCGGCATGATGCACCTGTCTTGAGCGACAGGGTCAAGGGCTCCATTTGCGCAGCGGTTCCCCGGGTACAATCCGTACTGAGCCAAATGGAGCCATTCGAAGGCGACAAGAGGCAGGGAGTTGCTCGTCGTTGCCGGCCAGATCGCTTCGGTCCAGATTTCCTTCGCATTATTCATTCCTGATTCCGCTCTGTCGCCGGAGTTCCGTCGTGCAACGCTTGGCCTTCGCTCTCGCCCTCGTCCTCGGTTCCGCCCCCTCACTCGCCGCCTCACTCGCCGCGCAGGCCAAGTCCGGCGACCGGCCGGTGACGACGAAAGTCACCCTCGACAAGACGGTGTGGCCCGACGAGGGACCTCGCAAATGGGCGCCGCGAAAGACGGAGTCGGCGATCACGGCAAACGATCTCCGCACGCGACTCTACCAGTTCGCCGATGACTCGATGGCTGGCCGCCGTATCGGCGAGCTCGGTAACTGGAAGGGCACCGAATACATCGCCAGTGAGTTCAAGCGGCTCGGATTGAAACCGGCTGGCGACGACGGAACCTGGTTCCAGGAGTTGCCGTTCGGTCCGACCGGGTTTGACGCGGCGGTATCGCGGCTCACGACCGGCACCGCGACAATCGCACCAACGGCGGACTGGATTCCACTCACACCCGCAGCTAACAACGGCCTCGGATCGCGGATGAGCGCGACCAACGCGCCCGTGGTCTACGCCGGTCGCTGGGCGGACAACGCCCCGCTTGATCCGGCGCTCTACCGTGGAAAAATCGTTGTCTTTAGCGGCGCGCCAGGCGCTGGTGGTGGCGGCGGCGGTCGTGGGACCGTGAATCTACAAAGCTGCGATGCACTGCCAGACCGATTTGGTGCACGAATGGCCGCCTACTCCGACTCGGTCACTGCTGCGGGTCGCGGCAGCGCTGCTGCTGGTGCCGCCGCCGGGCGTGGTGGCCGCGGCGGAGCGGCGAATGCTCGTGACACGCGCGCTATGGCTGCCGGCGCAGTCGGTGTGTTGTTCATCGGTCTCGAATCGATGCCCGCTGCTACCGTGAACGGCGCCTTCACGCTTCGTGGGGCCATGCGACCCGCCATGGTCGAGGGCCCCGGCGGCGGCGTGATCAGCGCGGCGGCAGCGGCTACACTCTTTGGCAAGGCGGCGGATCAACTGGCCGTCGGCGACGTGGGCCAATCGGTCACGGCGAGTTGGGGCTACGAGTGGCACCTGTCCAAAACACCAGCCCGCAACGTCATCGCCGTCCTCCCGGGCTCCGATCTGACGCTCGCCAGCGAGTATGTGCTCGTCGGCGCGCACAACGACCACGTCGGTACGAATCCGATCGGCATCGATCACGATTCGGCTAGAGCGGTTAACTGGGTCACGCGCCGCCAGGGCTCCAACGATCCCGCCTGCAAGCCCACCGCCGCGCAACAGCAGCGCGTTGATTCACTCATCGCACGTGCGCGCAGCATCCGGCCGGTCCGGCGCGACTCCATTATGAATGGCGCCGATGACGATGGATCGGGCACGGTCGTGCTGCTCGAGATCGCGGAGAAGTTCGCGAATGAAAAGCCGGCGCGCTCGATCATCTTCGTGTCGCACCAAGGCGAGGAAGGCGGACTGCTTGGCTCCAAGTGGTTCGTCGATCACCCCACGATTCCGCTCGACAAGATCGCCGCCGCACACAACATGGACATGGTCGGCAAGGGCCGTCCGGACTACGTGAAATTTGGCGGACCAAACTCGGTGCAGACGTTGGGCTCGCGCCGTCAGTCCCGTGAGTTCGGCGACATCATCGACTCGGTCAACGCCACGCGGTCGGAACCGATGGCGATCGACAAGACGTGGGATGTATTCGAGAACCCAATGAATCGGTTCTGCCGCAGTGACCAGGTGAACTATGTGACGAAGGGCGTGCCCGTGACCTACTTCTCGACGGGATACGCGCCCGACTATCACATGGCCACCGACGAGCCACAGTACATCGAATACGATCATTCGGCGCGCTTGGCCCGGTTCATTCACGACGTGATGTGGGCAATTGCGGTTCGAAAAGACCGGCCGGCCATCGCGGGAGCCGATCCACGCTATCCGAGCTGCGGACGGTAGGCGATTCGCGGAAGGCGATGATTGAGCAGCGCCGAGATTCGCATTCACCATGCTCCTGATCTACGGATCGAACGGATACACCGGACGCCTCATCGTCGCCGAGGCGCTCGCCAATGGACTGCACCCCGTGCTCGCCGGGCGTTCGGCCGATGCGCTTCGCGCGCAGGCCGAACCGCTCGGACTCGAATGGCGAACGGCTGACATCGGCGACGCCGCCGCGCTGGATGCCGCGCTCGACGGCGTGACCGTGGTGCTGCATTGCGCCGGCCCATTCGTCCACACCTGGCGCGCGATGTCTGACGCTTGCATTCGCAACCACGTGCATTACCTCGACATCACTGGCGAGATCGGCGTCTTTGAGGGACTCGCCAGCCGTGACGCGGAAGCGAAGGCAGCGAATATCATGCTCCTTCCCGGCGCCGGCTTCGATGTTGTGCCGTCGGATTGCCTCGCGACCCATCTCGCGCGGCGTCTCCCGCACGCGACGAAGCTCTCGCTTGGATTTCTCGCCATCGGCGGCGCGTCGCGTGGCACGATGCTGAGCGTGGTCGAAGGACTCGGCATGCCGGGCGCCGTGCGCCGAAATGGACAAATCGTCGCGGTACCTCCTGCATGGCACACGCGCCGCATCGATTTCGGCGACGGGAAACTCCGCGACGCCACAACCATTCCGTGGGGCGACGTCTCCACCGCATTCCACAGCACCGCGATTCCCGACATCGAGGTATACATGAGCATACGACCGTCGATGCGCAGGGTGATGATCGCATCGCGGTGGTTTGCGCCTTTGCTGCGAACCGCGACCGTGCGTCGATATCTCGCCGCGCGCATCCGCCGGGAGCCGGCAGGGCCGGACGATGCAGCGCGCGCGCGTGGCGCCAGCCTCCTCTGGGGTGAGGCCGTCACCGCCGATGGCCACCGCGTCGAATCAAGGTTATGCGGCGCAAGCGGTTACACACTGACCGCCCAGACCGCCGTAAATCTGGCCGCGACAGCGCTTGGCGGAAATGCGCCGGTGGGATTCCAGACCCCTTCGCGTGCATACGGCCCGGACCTCATCCTCGAGATTCCCGGAGTCAGGCGCACGGACGTGGCGTAATCGAGTCGTTAAACGCGAACCGCGCTCCGATGGTTTCGGGGCGCGGTTGCTTGCTCTGCGTACTGCCGTGGTGCGCGATCGGTGCCGTCCTACGCCGTCATCCCTTCCGGCGGCCGCGACATCTGCTTCAGCCACCGGAAGTGCGACGCAATCGCGGAACGGAACGTCGGATGCATGCTGTAACTCACCCCGTGCTCCTTACACGTCTGCTCTACGATCGGCGCGAGCGCCGGATAATGCACATGGCTCACGCTCGGAAAGAGGTGATGCTCAATCTGATAGTTGAGTCCACCTAGGTACCAGGTCCACAGTGCTGAACGTGGCGCAAAATTTACTGTCGTCTCGACTTGATGCGCGGCCCATTCGTTCTTGATGCGTTCTTCAGGCGCACCGAGAGGTGGCGGAACGAAATCAGCTTCCTCGACCGTGTGCGCCATCTGGAACACGACCGCGACCGTTGTGCCAAGCATGATGTTCACGGCCAGGTATCCAAGAATCACCAGCCCAAGCGAATACTGGGTAAGCGGCAACACCAGAAACAGCGTCAGCCAGCAGAGCTTGCCCAGGATGAAGAGCGCCATTTCGCCACCTTTCGGGCGCGGAATGTCAGCGGTACCAATCTTGGCCTTGACGATATTGATAAAGTCATCCGCCAGCTGCCACTTCACCGTGATCAGGCCGTAAAGAACCCAGAGGTAGTAGTGCTGGAAGCGGTGGAATTTGTAATGCTTTTGGGTGGGCGCCATGCGCCCGATTCCCGCGAGGTTGATGTCGTCGTCGACACCATGAATGTTCGTGAATCCGTGGTGAAATACGTTGTGCTTCCAGTGCCAGAGATATGAACTGGCTCCCATCATATCAAAGGCGAACGCCATGGCCCGGTTGAGCTTAGGGTTCGTCGAATAACTGCCGTGGCTTGCGTCGTGCGGGATGTTAAAGCTCATTCCCGCCGCGGCGAGCGAGAGCGAAATGGCGAAGAGAGCGAACTGCCACCAGTTGGTGCTGTAGAACACCAGGCCGATGTAAGAAACCGCCATCCAGGCGATCATCACCAACGACTTCCGGTACATGGCGAACGGCGCACGAACTCGTCTGCCGCAGGATCCGAGGTAGGCGTCCACTCGCGCGTGGAGTTCCTTTCGGAACTCAGACCGAAGTCCGAATTTGATTGGGATAGAGAGCATGGATCTAATGTAAACTCGGAGGCCGCTGTTTGGCCCCCCTTCATTTAACTAACACCGGCTCAGCCCGAAGTGCCTGAATGAAACGTCCTATCTGGTTGGTACTGTGCATGTTGGCATCGTCCGGAGGGGCGGTCCACGCGCAGCAGTCTGTAACGATTCGCGCGGGCAAGATCATCAACGACCTAGGCAGGGCACGGTCAAACGTCGTGATCACCGTCCGTGGAACGCGAATCGAAAAAATCGCGCCGTATGTCCCAAGAACAGCCGCGACATACAACTTCTGGAAATACACAGTCCTTCCCGGGCTGATCGACTCGCATGTGCACATCGACTCGCATTTCGGGGCCGCACCGAAAGCGCTGTCGCGCGTGAATGTGAACGTCGGCGCGATCGCGTCGAGCCCCTAACACCCACGCACGCGCGTCAGCAGTTCGATATCGGTCGCTCGGCTTTCGCCACCGCTTGCCCCTCGAGCTGCCACCAGATCATGCCAGCCGCGTACTGCGCAAACACCGTGTTGAGCATGTACACGTCGCCCGCCGCGCAGCGGTTGTTGATTCGAATCGCCCCCGGTGCCTTGACCGCTGGATCGCCACTCAGGAAGGTCACGGCCAGACCAACGATCGCGGTGCATGACTTGTCGGGATTCAGTCCCGCCATCGCGTCACACATCACTCTGGACTTCATGGTCGGCCGGACGGTCATGGCCATCATACCCTCCACGGCGCCGTCGCGAAATCCAAATCCACGCGCGGTCAGTACGCTGCGCAACCGCGCTTCGAAGTCGTCGCCGGATCCATAGCGCTTGTCCGGCGGATAACTGGCTGACGTCTGGCCAGCACCCCAATCGAGGACGAACGAGCACATGGTAGCCTTGCAGGGAATCGCACTGTCCTGCGCGGATACCACGGATGGCAGCAACGCGACGACAACGACCGTGATAGCCTTGGCAATGCGATTCATCGAAAGACTCCGATGCTGGGGACGGTCAACACTAACATTTTCCCGACGGCTTATTGGCTTTCTGTTGTTCACCGTCGAGTGCGAACCATATCATTTCGCCGACGAACTTGCCGAACTGCTTCATCGACATCACCCCCTCGATCGCACCGCAACGGTTGATCATGCGGACGGCCGTCGGATCGTGGCTCCTGAGCGCCTCGCGCAATGCCGCGTCGAACTCGGCGGGTGACCCATACCGCCGGTCCGGCGGCATGTCCGCGACGGACTTGCCGACTCTCCAGTCGACGAACAATGAACAGAGCGATTCACGGCACGCCGTCACCGGTGTCCCTTGCGCTCGACTGGTGGGAACGGCCAGCATGCCGAATACGGCGATGGTCGCACATCGTCTGAACGGTGTCACCTGACAGTCCGGTGGGCCCAAGTATGAATCCGGGTCATCTTCAACGCTCCGGTAGCAGCGATTCCAGCGCAAGTGACGGTACCAGGTTGGCGGCCGGGAGTTGCCTTTCCGGGCGCCCACCCCCACATATGCCTAGAGACAGAGGTCCCTGTACGTCGAGGCGCCCATGAGCCTGCGCAACACGCTGACGCATCGTTTACACGACACCTGGCACGGATCGCCGTGGTACGGTGATTCGTGCGACAAGATCCTCTCTGGCGTGACGGCCGAGGAAGCGGCCCGTCAGCTCGTACCCGGCACACACACGATCTGGGAGATCGTGCTGCACCTGACGGCGTGGACCGAGGCCGTTTGCGCGCGGGTGCGCGGAGCCGGCGCCAAAGCACCTGAACGCGGTGACTGGCCGGCCGTCACGACCACGACGAATGAGGCCTGGATTGCCGTGCTGGCCGAACTCGAGGCGGCACGCAAACAACTACTCGACGAGATCGACGCCACGCACGAGGAGGAGATCCAGATCCACGTGCGCAATCACTCGCCGCCGTTTGCTGACACCGGACTCTCTCGTGCCGGAACCATCATGGGGCTGATCGAGCACGACGCCTATCACCTTGGGCAGATCGCGCTCCTCAAGCGGGCCATCCGCGAAACGCCGTAGCCATTCAACGCGGGCGTCACCCGCTCCGCCTATTTTGCACAGGCCCGCCAAGCACGTGCCGCGGAACAATCATTGGAAAGCCGCGCGACGCGAACGAGGCACCGGCGGCCATCATGCCCGCGTCGGCGACGAAGGTGCGGCGGGAAACCTTTTACGTCCCATGGCAGCCTCGATATGACGGATTACCCGAATCACGGTCTTGCGGGCCACGCCGTCAAACGACGGACCCGCTAATCCTTGAGCTTCACCATCGATTGTCGCCGGCGATCCACGGTGAGTTGGGTGACATCGGAGCGACCATAGTGGCCCGTGGCGTCAAAACTCTGGCGCTCCTCGAACACACGCCGGTGCTCGATGGTCCGTACGACGAGTGTTTCCTTGCCCACCACCGGCGGCACGATCCATTCTCCATCGGGCCCGGCAAGGCACGATCCGCCATTGCCCATCACCGCGGGAACAGCCCGACGGATCGCCGCCGCGTGCGGGACCGAGTCGGGAATGTCCGAGCGGCGCATCAGCGCCGATACGGCGAGGACGTAACTCCGCCCTTCACGCGCGGCAAACCGTGTGACGTCGCGTGTGTGGTAGTCGTTGCCAGGCCATGAGGCGACGTGCAGATCCTCGCCCTGAGCGTACAGCGCCGTGCGTGCGAGCGGCATCCAATTTTCCCAACAGTTCAGCGCTCCGACCGTGAACGCGCCGAGCGCGTGCGTTACGAGGCCATGTCCGTCACCCGGCGCCCATGAGAGTCGTTCTTCGTAGGTCGGCATCAACTTGCGATGTACGGACGCGATCGAACCCTTCGGGTCGATATATACCAGCGAGCAGTACACGCTGTGGCCACCACGATCACGGGGCCGCTCAATCGTCCCGAGGACGACCGCGATCTTTCGCTTCTTCGTGACAGCGCAAACCGCATCGAGATGACCGGCATCAATGTCCACGGCTTCGGCTAAATAGTGCGCGTGGAGCGTCTTCTGCATTGGCGAGTTGAACCGGGCGGCATTTGTATGCTCCAGCCACCACGGATAGCCTGGCACCAACGCCTCACCGAATGCCACCAAACCGGCGCCTCGGTCCGCCGCACGCCCGATCCAGCGCGCGACCTTGGCCAGCGTCCGCTCCCGGTCCAGCCAGACCGGCGCGATCTGAGCAGCAGCAATCGTGAGCGATTTGTGTTTTGCAGTTCCCATTGGTCTCTAATCCGTTTGATCCGTCCCCTGCCGACACACCAACAGGCCCGCGATGGGCAATCGCCCGAACTTACCGCAAGGACAGCACCGCGGTCGCATCAGCAGCCGAGGGCGGGCACTTACTTAACGAATGGTGCGCGGGTTCAGTTCAACGAGGCAACCACTCCAATGACCCGGAGCCTTCCTGTGAGAAAAATCAGTGCGATCTGCCTTGCCCTCGCGATGCTCGCCGCTGGCGATGCCCCTGCCCAGCGCGGGAGCAGCGGACGCGGCGGAATCGGGGGGATGCTCGGCGGACGCGGCGGAATCGATGGCACGGGTGGTCGCCGCGGGGGCGGCGGCTTAAACCGCGAGGCGCCGATCAAGCTGCCTGCCGCGAGTGAGCTCCAGCGCTTCAACCCCGCCGCACTGTTGATCGGTAAACGAAGGAAGGTGTCGCTTGCGGATTCGCAGGTGACGGCCCTTGCCGAGATCCGGAACACGATTAATGAACGGAACGCGCCATTGCTCGCGCGCTACGATTCGATCCGAAAAGATTTCATTCCGCCGAAGCCACAGGACCGCGACCGCGTTGGCTCCACGCCTGAAACCGATTCGGTGAGGACCACGGCGCTAAGCCAGATGCGAACGCTGCAGTCGCTGCTCGACTCGCTTTCGGTCCGCCGCACCGCGGATGTCGGTGACGTACTCGCCTATCTCACCGACGCTACGCAGCACCGCGCGGCGGTAAAACTATTGAACGAACAGGACCGTGACTTCGGCGGCAAACTGCCGGGCCTGGGTCAGGATGGCTCAGGACGCGGCGGACGCTCTGGGCGCGGCCAACCAAACTAGCTGCGCCGACCGCGTGCGGAGCCGCGGTGATTTCCTGACCACCGTGCAGCGCTTCGAAGAGACCGCAACGCACTGGGGGAACCACCACGACGCATGCCATGTCGTGAGCAGCTCCCCCAGATGATGCACTGTTCGTCTCAGTAAATCTCGGTTCAACGCCCCGCGAACCTCCGCGGTTTCCAGCCGATCGCTGGCCTACTTCCGAATCATCGCACCGGTCAGCTGTCCGATCGCGCCCATCGTGGTCTGCGCTGACGTGAGCCCCAGCATGAAATCCTTGTCCGTGAACGTCGTCAACACGTCCGTCGGCTGATGGTGTGTCGGGTCCCAGTTTCCGCCGATATGGGCGCCACGTTCGTTCTCGCGCAGACTAATCGCCGGCACGAGGTCCTTGAACGGATCCGAGTCCGTGTTCGTCATGTGCGGACCGACCGTCGCCGGGTAGTGCGTCGCGTACTTGTTGTTCGCGAGCTTGAACGCGAACGCCAGCTTCATCGCATCGTCTGCCATTTTGGACGTGATCGCGAACTCAATATTGATGTCGGCCTCGGCGCGCTGCTCCGGCGCCAGCTTGCCATCAGCCGTCGGCGGGCCGTGGTCCACCAACATCATGTCGTGCTGAATCATCCCAAGCCACTTGGGCTCCGGATACTTGCCCGATCCGGCCGGGATTTCTTTGCCCTGCATCGCCGCACGCTGCTCGACGTATGCGCGGGCGCCATTGAGGCCAGTCTCTTCGTTATTCCAGAGAGCAAAACGGATCGACCGCTCTGTCTGCACGTCCGGCATCGAGAAAATACGGGCCAGTTCCATCACGATCGCCGAGCCTGACGCGTCGTCATTCACGGCCTGGCCCCAGCCGATCCCGTCCATGTGGCCGCCGATGACGTACATCTCGTCGGGGTACTTCGTTCCGACCTTCAAGCAGATCACTTCCTGACGCTCGCCAGGCGTGCTTGGCTCCATGTTGATGGCGCGAATGGCCAGATCTGACTGGCGCAGCGGATCGTTGTTTACGCCCGCCTCGCGCATGTCGGTGAAGATTCTGCTTCCGCCCGGACCGTTGCCCGCGCGTCCACGACCGTTCGGCGACGCCGCGCGCGCGCCGGCACCGCGGCCGTCGGCGGCTCCGGCTGCGGAACCCGCACCGCCACGCGGCGCCGGCGGAGCAGGATTGTACTGGTAAGTGATCCGCTCGACGTTCTGGCAGCCGTAGCTCTTGAGCTGCGCCTCAATCCAGTCCACCGCATCACGATTCCGTTTCGTGCCCTGCTTCCGGTCGCCAAACTGGGCGAGTCCCTTGATCGTGTTCTTGTACTTCTCAAGATCGAGTCGCCCGACGAGGTCGCGGACGGGATCGTAGGCGGTATCGGCCTGCGCACCGCCCTGCGCGAGCGCCGTACCACGGGTTACAAGAATGACCGCCAGACTGCAGCAGGCCAGTGCGATGCGATTCAACTTCACGGTGCCTCTCCGGATCGTGGGAAACTGTCTCAGATTCTAACCTCCCGACCCACCCTGACACCACCATCTGGGGCGCCGCGGACCCCGGATCCATCCCCTGACGGTGTGTCCGATTGAGCGGGCCGAATTAACATTCTGCTATGCCGCGCTTCTTTCAGATTGCCTGGGTCGGCCTCATGCTCGCCGGCTCGATCGCTGTTCCCGCCGCCGCGTTCGCGCAGGCTCCCGACCCGCACCTCATCCCGCGACCCCGCGAGATCAAGACCGGGTCGTACGTCGCGATCCCCCGCTCTGTCTCGATCAGTGCGGCGCCAAGCGGAGACGACCGGTTCGCCGCGACCGAACTGGCGAACACACTGCGAGACCGCGGCCTACGCACGAGCACCACTGCCGCCGCCACGGCCACCACCCCGACGCCAACCCCGGGCACCTACCGGGTCACCTTGGCACGCGCCGACTCACCGGTGGGCAAGCAGGTGCTCGGTGCGTACGCTCTTGCGCTCAACGGCGACCAGCGGGCCGAAGGCTACGCCATCGTCTCCGACAAGGATCAGACAGTCGTCGTCGCCGCGTCGACCGCCGGCATCTTTTATGGCGTCCAGACGGTGAAGCAACTGATCCGGACTGACGGCACCGAACCACAGATCTTCACCGCCACCATCCGCGACTGGCCTGCTATGCGCTGGCGCGGCATGCAGGATGACCTGTCGCGCGGCCCGCTGCCGACGCTGGAGTTTCAGAAGCGGCAGATCCGCATTTTCGCGGCATACAAGCTCAACGTCTATTCGCCCTACTACGAGCATACCTTCGAGTACAAGTCACATCCGTTGATGGCACCTCCGGGCGGCGTGATGACGCAGGACGAAGTGAGGGAGTTGATCGCCTATGCGAGGCCGTACCACATCGACGTGGTCCCGGAGCAGGAGGCCTTTGGTCACCTGCACCACATGCTCAAGTACGATCTCTATGGCCAGCTCGCGGAGTCGCCGCACGGGCATGTGCTGGCGCCTGGCCAGGCCGGCTCCATCGAGGTCATCAAGGAATGGTTTGCAGAGATCAACGCTGTTTTCCCGTCGCAGTTCGTGCACATCGGTGCCGACGAAACATTCGAGCTCGGACGCGGACAGACACGCGATCGCGTGCAGAAAGAGTCGCTCGGCGTGGTCTACATGCAGTTCCTCAAGGAGATCGAAGTCGCCATCCGGCGACCGGGCAAGCGCTATCTGTTCTGGGGCGACATCGCTCAGGAATCACCGCAACTCGTGAAGTCGCTACCCAAGGGCATGATCGCCGTCGCGTGGAACTACTGGTCGTTCAGTGGATTCGACCGCTCCATCAAACCGTTCAGTGACGCCGGCATCGAAACGTGGGTCGCACCGGGCGTGAACAACTGGAATCGCGTCTTTCCCAACAACGACGTTGCCCTCCGCAACATTCAGGGCTTCGTGCGCGACGGCCAACGGCTTGGCTCCACCGGCATGCTCAACACCAACTGGGACGACGACGGCGAGGGCCTCTTCAACCAGACCTGGTACGGCGTGCTCTTTGGCGCCACAGCCAGCTGGCAGAAGGGAGAAGCCTCCATCCCGGAGTTCACGGAAAGCTTCGGACTCCAGTTTCACGGTGATCCCACCGGCAGGATTGACGCCGCGCAGCAGAAGCTCTCACAGGCCCAAGCGCTGCTCGCCAAGTCGGGCCCGGGCGAAGCGACGACTCAACTCTATTGGATCGATCCGTTCACCCCCGAAGGGCAGATCGCCGCTCAGCGCATTCGCGCCATCTCGCGCGACGTCCGGGTGCTTGCCGAATCCGCGCTCGTGCTCGTGGCACAGGCGCGCTACACCCTCACCGGCAAAGAGGGCGCGCTCGCTGCGCTGCGTGAACGTGACGCGCTCGAGGCCGTGGAAATGGGCGCGCGCCGCATCGATTTTATCGGAATGAAATTCCAGCTCGCCGACGAAATCGTTCGCCACTACTCCGCGGCGCTTGATTCTGTGGCCAAGGGCGCCAATCCGACCCAGGACCTCACCGAGATCGCCTCGCAGATCAACAGCCGCACCCAGGATCTTCGCGACGGGTACGTGTTAGGCCGCGAACTCTACGAACGCAGCTGGAAGGCGGAAAACCGCCCGTACTGGTCGTACAACGTGCTCAATCGGTTCGACATCGGCGCGCAAACCTGGATCAGGCGAATCGATCAGTTCAACCAGGTACGCGCCCAGTACAATCGCACCAAGAAACTGCCGGGGCTCGAGGAGATGGGACTGCCGCGTCCCGTCACGCCGTAGCACCGCGCGATCCCCCTGACACCCTGCAGATGACTCCCTGGGTTCGACGCTTCCTTGGCGCAAACCTCATCGTGTTCTTCGTTCAGGCCACGATGCCGGCGTTCGCCGATGCCTTCGTCTTCGTGCCGCGCCTCGCCCTGTTCCGGCCGTGGACGATCGTCACCTACATGTTCCTCCACGCCGGCATTTCGCACATCCTCTTCAACATGGTCGGGCTCTTCTTCTTCGGCTCGCGCGTCGAGGAACGGCTCGGCTCGAAGCGTTTCGTGCAGCTCTACTTCATTAGCGGGATTTCCGGCGCGTTGTTGTCCGTCGCGTTCGCGCCCAATGCAGCTATTATTGGGGCATCGGCAGCGGTCTTCGGCGTCATGCTAGCGTTCGCCATATTCTGGCCGCGCGACCAGATCCTCATCTGGGGAATCATCCCCGTCCAGGCGCGGTGGCTAGTCATCATCACCACCATGCTGGCGATCTACAGCGGCCTTGGCGGGTCACGCGGAGGCGTCGCCGACTTCGCTCACCTCGGCGGCTACCTCGGCGCGTGGCTATTTCTGCGGCTGATTGACCCGGCCAAGCGCGTGGCACGATTCAAGGCCAGCACTATCGGGAAGCCCTCGGTGAACGTGCTTACCCACTGGAAGCAGGTGGATGTTACGCGGGTGCACGAGGTCAACCGCGACGAAGTCAACCGCATGCTCGACAAGATCAACCTCAGTGGGTTGGCCAGCCTGACGCCTCAAGAGCGCGTGTTTCTCTCGAACTTCGTCCCGCCAGACGACCGGGCGCCCATCTCCTGAGGCAGTACGAGCGACGTTAGCCCGTCGCGGCACCGGAGCGAGCGCTCTCCATTTCCGCGATGGCCAGCGCGTGTTTCGCGTCGTCGAACGCGCCCTCGCTCCGCGAAATCACCAGTGTCGCCACACCGTTGCCGATGATGTTCGTGATCGCGCGTGCTTCGCTCATGAATCGGTCCACGCCGAGCAGCAGCGCGAGTCCCTCAAGCGGAATCACCTGCATGGCGGAGAGGGTGCTTGCCAGGACGATGAACCCGGACCCCGTCACCCCGGCCGCGCCTTTCGACGTGACCATCAACACCGCGAGTACGGTGAGCTGCTGTCCCAGCGACATCGGAATGTTGTAAACCTGTGCCAGGAAAATCGTCGCCATCGAGAGGTAGATGCTCGTTCCGTCAAGATTGAACGAGTAACCGGTCGGCACGACGAGCCCCACCACGGGCCGCGCGCACCCATACCGCTCCAGTTTTTCCATCAGGCGCGGCAAGGCCGCTTCCGACGACGACGTACCCAGCACAATCAGGATTTCGTCTCGAATGTATTTGAGGAACTGCCAGAGGCTGAAGCCGTACCAACGCGCGATCAGGTTCAGCACGATGAAGATGAACAGGAACATCGTGAGATAGACGTCGCTCATCAGCCGGAGCAGCGGCACGAGCGTCTTGAGCCCAAAGTTCCCCACCGTGAACGCCATCGCGCCAAAGGCGCCGAGCGGCGCCACTTTCATCACGATTTCCACCACGCGGAACATCGTCTCAAGGCCGCCCTCAGCGAGTTCCACCATCCGCTTGCCCCGCTGACCGAGTATGACGAGCGCGGTACCGAACAACACCGAGAAGAAGACCACCTGCAGGATGTTACCGTCGGCAAGCGAGCGAATCACGCTCTCCGGCACGACCTGCACCAGAAAATCCGCGAACGACATCGCCTTGCCCTGGACGGCGTACGACGAAATGTCGCCCTTGGCCATCGTACTCACGTCGAGACCCGCCCCGGGTTTCGTGATATTGATCACGACGAGGCCAATCGCGATCGCGAACGTCGTCACGATTTCGAAATAGAGCAGCGCCTTCCCACCAACGCGCCCCACTTTCTTCGTATCGGCGATGTTGGCGATGCCCAAAATGATCGTGAGAAAGATCACCGGACCGATCACCATTTTCACGAGCCGAATGAAGACGTCGCCGAGGAGCTTCATCTCCTTGGCGTGCGTCGGATCGACGATGCCGAAGACGACCCCGAGGGTGACGGCGACGAGAACTCGGAACGTGAGATTGTTGAGGAGGCGTTTCATCGGAGGCGAATTGCCACCGGGGAGCCCGCCGCGCCAGTCCTGCCGACCGGCGTGAGCGCTAACACCTCAGGACCCGCGACAGCTGGTCCGGCGAACGTCGTCATCGCCACCTCGGATAACTCCCCGTGAATGATGTACGTGCGCCACGACTTGGCAGCCCGCACCTGCACGGCCCACCACTGGATGTCGTCGGTGGGTCGGCGGGCGATCGTCAGCACGGCGCCGCCGCCCCGACCGGCTGTAATGCCGATCGCCGGCGTACGCGGCACCGTTTGACCCTTCCACGGCGATGCCGGCACGAGCGCCCGGGCATGGTACGGACCGGCCGCGAGGCGTGTAGCGACTGAATCGCGATCCTCGAGGAGGGCCGTCATCTGGAAATGCACGCTCCCGGCAGTCGTCGTCGCACCAGCGGCGGCCCGCGTGGTATCGATCTGTCGCAATATCTCGCCACTGCCCCAACGGGCTGGGGCGTCGCCAATCTTGTAGTCCGCCAACCCGGGCCAGACATGACGCAACTGGCTGTTCTGGGCATTCCACCAGCGCAATAGGTCGCCGAACGGTTGGCCTGCCTGCTCCACCCCCCAGTACAACTGCGGGACGAGGTAATCCACCCAGCCGTTCGCGAGCCACTTCTTTGCATCGGCAAAGATCTTCCCGTACGCGTCAAATCCGCGCACCATCGCCGGTTCGCCAGGCCGCCAGATGCCAAACGGACTGACGCCGAATTTCACCCAAGGTTTTGCCTTCGCAATTTCCGTGCGCAGCGTATCAATCAACAGGTCCACGTTCCGGCGTCGCCAGTCATCGCGGCCGAGCTTCCCGCCCTGCTTCTTGTATCGCGCGAATGTCGCCGCATCGGGAAACGGAATCTCGCGCCGGCGCCGCAGTTCCGGATACGGATAGAAGTAGTCGTCAAGGTGAATCCCATCCACATCGTACCGCTTGAGCACATCCAGCACGACCCGCACCGTGCGGCGCATCACGGCCGGCTCCCCCGGATCGAACCAGGTGTACCGCCCGTATCGCCTCGCGTACGATGGGTACTGGATAGCCAAGTGAGGCTTGGCCAGCGGCCCTTTCGCCGTCGGATCTTTTGCGCGGTACGGGTTGAACCAGGCGTGAAGCTCAAGCCCGCGTACGTGGGCTTCCCGCACGGCGAACGCCAACGGATCCCACGGCTCGTCCGGTGCGCGACCCTGTTTCCCTGTCAGGTACTCGGACCAGGGTTCAATCGTCGACGCATACAGCGCGTCGCCCGAAGGCCGCACCTGAAACAGCACGGCGTTGAGTCCGGTGCGTTGGGCGTGGTTCAGGATCCGGAGCAGCTCCAGTCGCGCACTGTCCGCTGGCAAGCCCGCGCGCGACGGCCAGTCCATGTTGCCGACCGTCGCCACCCAGACGCCGCGAAACTCACGCGGCACCGACGGTGGAGCGCAGCTGGGATCCTCCTGCGGACAGGCTGAAAACTGTACGACCGGCGCCATGGTGGCGGCGGTGGCTGGTGCGACCGGCTGCGCAGCAACGCGTGTGGTCACGAGCACCGCGATCACGATCAGTCGCACCGCCCGCGTGGTCGCCCGCGTGGTCGCCCGCATGGTCGCCCGCTCGACGCAGCCGCTCAGCGGATCCGTCGCAGGTCCGAAGCGATGTCCGCCGGGCTCGTGTTCGGCGGAAGAATCTCGCGAATCCGGCCCGATCGATCGATCACGAATGTGCCGGCAGGGTGCCCCACGCCATACTCGCCCGGCTTCATCTCGGGCGTCGTCTCGTGACGAGCCGCAAATGTCCACGAGGCCTGGAGCGAATCGAGCTGCGCCCTCGTGGGGACAAGGCCGACGAACGTCGTATCGAATTGCCGAACGTAGTCCCGGACGACCTGCGGCGTGTCGCGTTCCGGATCCACGCTCACGAAGATGAACCGCACGCCGCGACCAGCGGAGCCAAGCTCGGCATTGGCGCGTGCCCAGTCGGCGATCGTCGTCGGGCAGACATCCGGACAGTGCGTGTACCCAAAGAAGAGGGCGACTGACCGCTTGCCCCGTTCATCATCGAGATCGACGATCGTACCCGCAGCATCGGCGATCCGCACCACCGGCGCTTCCGGTGGCGGATCAAGCACCATGCCGTGCAGCGGTGTGTCGGGCACAGCACACCCCTGGGCGCCACCCAACGCGCCAGCCAGAACCGCCAGTCCCGCCATCGTCCGCATCTGCATCTGCGAAATGTAATGGCGACTGGCGCCACAACCGGCCCGCTCACAGCGCCCGCCCGCCTCGCGCGCGCGCACCTACTCGCGCCGAGGCGCGGGTCACACGAAGTTTGTTCGTTGACGTCCTTCCCTCCGAGGCTACCGCCGTGCATAACACACCCATCCTGTTTCGTTCGCATGTCCGTCACACCATTAAGCTGTGCGCCCTGATTGCCGTTGCCGCCTGCGCCGGAGCCACCGCGTCAGGGTCCGGTGGCGGCTCCTCATCGCTTGGGGGTGCCGCGCCGATCGTCGGCCCACCGCGCGGTACCGTGGTCGTGGTCGGCGGCGGCGGCATGGGGCCGGAAATCTACGAGGCATTCATCGACGCGGCTGGCGGCCCCAATGCACTCATCGTCGACGTTCCGACTGCCGGTGGCGACACCATCTACCCAGCCGACTGGCGAGGCACCAATGGTTTCAAGGCCGCCGGCGCGAAGAATGTGGTCGTGTTGCACTCGAATCCGGATCGCAAGGATCTCGCCAACTCCGACAGCTTCACGACGATCCTGAAGCGCGCTGGTGGCATCTGGTTTGAAGGCGGTCGACAGTTCCATCTCGTCGACTCGTACGGCGGGACAAAAACCGAGACGGAGTTCATGAACGTCCTCGCCCGCGGTGGCGTGGTCGGTGGCTCGTCCGCCGGCGCATCGATCCTCGGCAGCTTTATGGTCCGTGGTGCACCGTCCAGCAACAACATGATCATGGAGTATCCGGGCTACACACGCGGCTTTGGATATCTCCGCAACACCGGTGTCGACCAGCACGTCGTCGCCCGAGAGCGACTCGCCGATATCGCCGACTCGCTCATACCACGTCACCCCGAGATGCTCTTCATTTCAGAGGACGAAGGCACGGCGTGGGTCGTGAAGGGCGATGTCGGCGAAATCGTCGGTCGCAACAAGGCATTCGTCTACAACGGCAAGGATGCCAACGATCCCGGCAAGCCATTCACGACACTCTTTCCTGGCGACAAGTACCACTTAGGCGCGCGCAAGATCATCTCTCGCGCCCTCGATGAGTCGCCGCTGACACACGCCTTCATCGACTCGGTTTTCGCGTCGATTGGCGGCTTCAAAGCCACCGTGCACATCGCGCAGGAGGGGCGCGTGCTAATCGCGAAAGGCTACGGCGTCGAGGCGCAGCGGAAGTACACGCCCGTCACAGCCATCCCGAACTTCCCCATCGGCGCCCTCGGCGACGGCTTTCTCGCCGCCGCGACGCTTACGGTGGTGCGCGACGGCAAACTCAAGCTCGACGAACCGCTGTCATCCGGCGGTAGCACCACCATTCGCGAATACCTCACTGGCGCGAGCGCCGCTCCCGAGGGATCAAAGAAAGTTGCCCGGTTGCTCATCGAGCGCTCCGGTGGCAAACTTGCCGACCTGATGCAGCGTCGCGTCTTCTCGTCTATTGGTGGCCAGCGTACGCGTGCCGATGAAGACGGGGCGATCCTGTCGAACGTCGACGATCTCTACCGCTGGGAACTGGGACTCACGGCAAACACCGCCCTCACGATCTCCGGCCCCGACTCGATGTTCGCGCCTGGCGGCGGCACGGGAAATGGCAACGGACTCGGCTGGCGCTCCGACGTCTATCGCGGAATCGCGCGGCACTCTGCCTTCGTTGCGCCAGAAGGTAAACAGGGCGCATTCATCCGCATTCCAGGACGCCGCGCCTCAATCATCATCCTCACCGACCGCACGGACTTTGACGCGCGCACGGCCGCCAGCCGCATCACCGACCGGCTGCTCTTCAACGCCAGCTCCCGGTGAGATAGCCTCGCTCGATGCTGTCGCCTACTCGCCGCGCATGACGTACGACCTGCGTTCCGTGTCGCTCCCTCGGCTCGGAAGCCGCGCGCTGGCGTTCCTCGTCACGCTACTCGAAAACCGATTCGTCGGCCCAACGCTTATCGAGAAACTCAAGCGGGACGCAGGCATCACGCGTCTCCGCACGCTCGACATTGCGGAACCGCCGACCTATTTCCCGACCCACAGTTCCGAAGATCTTTGCATTCCAGCACTTGCCTCGGTCGACCCAGGCGACAGCCCCTACAGCGACCAACCGTCGGCACCTCCGCCCCCTCGGGGATTTCAGTTTCCTGGCGCCGAGCAGTACATCGCCGCGTTCCGGTCAGGCCGAATTACTCCACGTGATATCGCTGAAAACTTCGTCACGCAGTGGCAGGCCAGTGATGCGCACGATCGACCGCTCCGAGCCTTCATCGCCGTGCGTGCAGATGACCTCGCTGCTCAGGCCGATGCGAGCACGGCGCGTTGGAAGGCCGGCAAACCGCTCGGACCCTGGGATGGCGTTCCGATCGCCGTGAAGGACGAACTGCACGCGATCGGATACCCGCTGACCGTCGGGACCCGCCTACTCGGTGGGGCACCATCGGCCATGGATGCCACGGTGGTCGCGCGGATGCGGGCCGCGGGCGCGCTCATCGTCGGCAAGGCGAACATGCATGAGATCGGCATCAACATCACCGGACTCAACCCGCATTACGGGACCACACGCAACCCGTATGACGACGCGTACCACACCGGCGGATCGTCGAGCGGCCCTGCGACCGCGGTAGCGAGCGGGCTTGTACCGGTCGCCATCGGCGCAGACGGTGGTGGCTCGATCCGCATTCCCGCCGCGTTTTGCGGCCTCGTGGGCATCAAGCCAACCTTCGGCCGCGTGAGCGCACATGGCGCGGCCACGCTGGTCTGGAGTGTCGCACACCTTGGGCCGATCGCGGGAACCGTTCGCGACTGCGCGGCCGCGTACGCCCTGATGGCTGGCGAGGACCCGCTCGACCCAACCTCGCGCGCGCATCCATCCGTTGCCCTCGATGTCGCCGTGCCGGGCTCGCTGCGCGGTATCAGGATGGGCGTGTACTGGCCCTGGTTTCGGCACGCCAGCAAGGACGTCGTGGAACGATGTGAGGCGATGGTTCGTGAATTCTCCAGACTTGGCGCCATGCTCATCGAAGTCGACATTCCCGAACTCGATCTCGAACGCGTCGCCCACGTGGCCGCGATTACCGGCGAAATAGGGGCCGCCATGGCGCTGCATCATCCGACGAGGCGAACGGAGTTTTCGCTCGACACGCGCACCAACCTGGCGATTGCGCGCTCGTTCTCCGCCGCGGAACTCGTCACTGCAGCGCGCGTTCGCACACGAGCGATGACGCACTGGAAGGCCGCGTTCCGCGACGTACACATCATCATCACGCCGGCCACAGGACAGGTCGCACCGCGTATCAATCCCGCCGCGCTCGTCCGCGGCGAGTCCGATCTCTCGATGACCACGGAGGTGATGCGGTTTGCGTTTCCGCCGAATCTCACCGGCCATCCGGCGATCAGTTTCCCAGCAGGATATGATGCCAGCGGCCTGCCGATCGGACTTCAGGTCATCGGTCGGCCATGGAGTGAACGGCTGCTCTTCCGAGTGGCGGCCATGGCAGAACAACTCGTCGATCGGCGCAAGCCGAAGCGCTGGTATCCGCTACTCGACGCATGAAGAAACCATGCGATTGGCAGACACAAAAGGGCCGGGCTCCTCTTGCGGGTGCCCGGCCCTTTTCACTCCTGTCGCCTCAGCGCGCCCGGACGCGTACCGAGTCGACAACAACAGTAGAGTACATCGACACCGGTGAATCACGCAATACGGTAACGCGATTCAATGACACGAGTCCGGTACGCGGAATTGACGAGCGGCGAGCAACTTCGTTGCTCGCCGCTCGCGTCACCGCGTCGTTCCTGTCGCAGAAATCATCACGAGGCACCGGTCGGAATCGAACCGACGAATGAGAGATTTGCAGTCTCCTGCCTTACCACTTGGCTACGGTGCCGCTGGTCGTTCTGGTGCTCCTGTGCCGAGAGAGGAAGCTAGCCCGCGCCGCCACCTCACTCAAGGCACGGTGACTCGCGGCTGACTCGCACGGGGCGCGGCTCCAAGCTGTACATTCTCGCCCCATGCCGTTGATCGTGCGCTGGTCCCTTGTCGCCGCTTCCGCGCTCGGCGTCCTGACCGTTCCGGTGCCGCAAGGCATCACACCGGAATCGTGGCATCTCTTTGCCATCTTCATCGCCACGATCATTGGTTCCATCGTACGGCCCGTCCCGGCCGGCGCCGTGGTGTTCCTCGGTGTTGCCGCCCTCGCCATCACGAAAACCATGCCGACGCGCGAAGCGCTCGCCGGCTACGCCGACCCGTTGGTCTGGCTCGTGCTGTGCGCCTTTTTCATGTCGCGTGGCGTGTTGCACACGGGACTGGGCCGGCGCATCGCGTACCTCTTCATTCGCGCCATCGGGAAGAGTTCGCTCGGTCTGTCGTATGCGCTCACGTCAACTGACACCCTGCTCGCGGGATTCCTGCCGAGCAACAGCGCACGCTGCGGTGGTGTGATCTTCCCCATCGCGCGCAGCCTGGCTGAGGTATACGGTTCGAAACCAGGAACCACTGCACGCCGCCTCGGGGCGTTCCTGCTCGTCACGATATACCAGAGCGACGTGATCGCCTGCGCGATGTTCCTGACGGGCCAGGCGTCAAATGTGATTGTCGCCAAGCTGGCGATGCAATCGGCGAACATCGACCTGAACTACTCAACCTGGCTCCTTGGGTCATCGGTGCCGGGCATCCTGTCCCTCGCATTCATTCCCTGGCTAATCTTCAAGCTCTACCCACCGACCGTCACGCATACTCCCGACGCCACGCGCCTCGCCACGGAAGAACTGGAACGCATCGGGCCGATGAAGCGCAACGAGCGCATGATGCTCTGTGTTTTTGCGCTCGTGTCTGGCCTCTGGATGACCGGACCGCTGCACCAGATCGAGTACGCGGTGGTCGCATTGCTTGGCGTCTGCCTGCTCTTCCTCACCGGCGTGCTCAGTTGGGATGACATCATCAGCGAGCGCGGCGCCTGGGATGTGTTTCTCTGGTACGGCGGTGTCGTGCGAATGGCTGAGGCTGTCGGCAAGTCCGGCCTGACCGAAAAATTCGCCCAGTCATCCGCCGGCATGACCTCTGGGCTCGCCTGGGGCGCAGCGCTCGCGATCCTGCTGCTCATCTACTTCTATGCGCATTACGGATTCGCGAGCATCACGGCCCACGTGACGGCCATGTTCGTTCCCTTCGTCGCGGTGCTCATCGCCGCTGGCACGCCACCATTTCTCACCGTCGTGATGCTGGCGTATTTCTCGAACCTGTCTGCATCGCTGACGCATTACGGCACGACCACCGCGCCCATCTACTTCGGTGCCAACTACATTACACAGCGTGACTGGTGGCGCCTGGGACTCTACGTCTCCTTCGCGACAATCACCATCTGGTCGGTCGTTGGAATGGCCTGGTGGAAGTTCTTGGGATGGTGGTAGGATCTGACATGTAACACCAAGCACGGCAACTGGTTACGGCATTCGGCGCAGGAATCACGTCGAATGACATGGCGTAGAGTGTCACAATTGTGCCGCAGTCCGTGCGATTAACGCCTAAATACGTTGATAACTTTCACACAATTCGCTTGAATTGTGTGTTTTGTATCGCTAAAATTGTAAAATATGCACGAATTGAAGGACAAGCGCCCACGCCTCCATTTATAACAACATGACCGAATCCGCATCAGCCCGCGCCACTGCACTTCGAGCCATCAGCGCACGGTTTCTTGCTGACCCACGCGCCGCTTCCGCCGATCTGCCATCGCCGACATCCGCCTACTTCGGCATCAATACGTTCGGTGCCAAGCAGATGCGCGCCAAACTGCCCGCCCAAGTGTATGTGAAACTCCTCGCGTCGGTGCGCCTCGGGAAAAAACTGGACATCGACATCGCGCCAACGGTCGCTCAGGTCATCAAGGAGTGGGCCGTCTCGCGCGACGTCACGCACTTCTGTCACTGGTTTCAGCCGCAGACGGGCCTGACCGCGGAGAAGCACGATGCGTTCCTCGCCTTCGACGAGAACAATCTTCCCATCGAGAAGTTCTCTGGCGATCAGCTCATTCAGAGCGAGCCGGATGCGTCGTCGTTCCCTTCGGGCGGGCTTCGCGCCACCTGGGAAGCCCGCGGCTACACCGCCTGGAACCCGGCGTCGCCGGTGTTCATCATGGAGTCGGGAAGCACAAAGACGCTCTGCATTCCGTCGGCATTCATCGGCTACCACGGTGAGGCACTCGACGAACTCACCCCGTTGCTTCGCTCGAGCGAAGTCTTGTCCTCTCGCTCCATCGAGCTACTCGACTTGCTCAGCGACAAGGGTGCGCTGCGCGTGTACACCACGTTGGGCGCCGAACAGGAATACTTCCTCATCGATCGCGGCCACTTCGCACTCCGCCCCGACCTCGTCATGGGCGGGCGCACGCTGCTCGGCGCTCCGCCGCCGCGAGGCCAGCAGCTCGAAGACCACTACTTCGGCGGTATCCCGGAACGCATTCAGGCGTGCATCGCCGAAGTCGAGCACGAGCTCTACAAGCTTGGCGTACCCATCATGACGCGCCACAACGAAGTCGCCCCCTGCCAGTTCGAGATGGCACCGCTCTTCGAGGAGACCGATCTCGCGGTCGATCACAACCAGCTCGTGATGACCATACTCAAAAAGGTCGCGCTGCGTCACGGCCTCCAGACGCTACTGCACGAAAAGCCCTTTGCTGGCATCAACGGCTCTGGCAAGCACTGCAACTGGGCGCTGGCTATCGCATCCGACAACGATCTCAATGGCGTGAACCTCCTCAAGCCGGGCAAAACACCGCACCAGAACATCCGCTTCCTGCTGTTCCTTGCCGCCGTCCTCAAGGCGGTGCACAAGCACGCGGGCCTCATCCGCGCGGGTATTGCCACCAGCGGTAACGAGCATCGGCTCGGCGCCAACGAGGCGCCGCCGGCCATTATTTCGGTGTTTATGGGTGACATGCTCACCCGTGTGATTGACGACATCGCCGCCGGAAAGACCGGGAAGCAGGGAGCGGCCGAGGCAATGATCAAGCTCGGCGTCGCCAAGCTGCCCGAGGTCGCGAAGGACAACACCGACCGCAACCGCACGTCGCCGTTTGCGTTCACCGGCGTCAAGTTCGAGTTCCGCGCCGTCGGCTCGTCGCAGTCCATCGCCTTCCCCGTGATGCTGCTCAACGCCACGGTCGCAGAGGCGATCGGTGAACTCACCGCACAGCTCCGGTTAGAAATGAAGAAGACCAAAAACCGCGACGACGCTGTGCTCAAGGTCGTCAGCGCGGCCTTCCGCGACACCAGGGCCGTCCGGTTCGAAGGCAACAACTACTCCGACGCGTGGGTGGTTGAGGCGAAAAAGCGCGGCCTGCTCAATCTCCGCCGTTCACCGGAAGCATTGGCCCAAATCGTCACACCGCAGGCGCGCAAACTCTTCACGTCGCTTGGTATTCTCTCGAACGAGGAAGTCGAGTCACGGTACCACATCCGCCTTGAGCGTTATGTGAAGGACATGCTCATCGAAATGCATACCATGGCTGAGATGGCCGACACAATGGTCGCGCCGGCGGCGCACAGCTACTACGCCATGCTCGTCAACGCGGCCGCGGCGGCCAAGGCGGCCGGCGTGAAGGTCGTACCGCAGGTCGCCGCGGCGAATGCAATCGGCAAGCTGTTGACAGCTCTGCAGGCGGCGTCAACTGCGCTGCACACGGCGATCGACAAGGCCGAGGGTATGCACGACGCCATGGCCAAACAGGCGCAATTCCTGACCTCCACCGGCGCCGACACGATGACCGACGTTCGCACGGCGTCCGATTCGCTCGAATTGAAGATCGACGACGCCCTCTGGCCGCTGCCACGCTACCGCGAGATGGTGTTTCCAGTCTAATCGCGAGTTTGTAAAGTTGAAAACGCCGGGTCCGCAGCGCAGCGGGCCCGGCGTTTTCGTCAGTTCCGTCGAACGCCTTACCGGCGTTCCACTGTGCCGGTCCACCAGGATCACCGTATTCGTCAGCTTGTTGCCGGCAATCAGAATCCCCTCCTAGTACTTCGCCAGGTACTGCTCGAGCTCCCACGCCGACACCTGGCTGATGTACTCGCGCCATTCCTGCCGCTTGGCCTCGAGGAAGTGCTTCGTGATGTGCGGCCCGAGCGCGACCTGCACCACTTCGTCCTTCTCGAGTTCATCGCACGCCTCGTTCAGGTCGTGCGGCAGGTCGTCAATCTTGAGTCGCCGTTTTTCGCGGAAGCTCATTTCCCAGATGTTTTCGTTGACCGGCTCGCGCGAACTCGCCTGGGTCTCGACACCGTCCAGTCCTGCGGCCAGCATCACCGCGAGCGCCAGGTACGGATTCGCGCTCGGATCTGGCGACCGTAACTCCACGCGCGTCCCTGTTCCACGCCGCGCCGGCACGCGAATGAGCGGCGACCGGTTCCGCATCGACCACGTGACGTTCACCGGCGCCTCATAGCCAGGCACGAGACGTTTGTACGAATTGACCAGCGGATTGGTGATCGCGCACATCCCACGCGCGTGCTGCAGCAGGCCACCCATGTACTGGTGGGCGGTCGCCGACATTTCGTACTCGCCCTTTGCGTCATAAAACGCGTTCTTGCCGCCAGAGAAAAGCGACTGGTGCGTGTGCATCCCGCTGCCGTTCTGTCCAAAGATCGGCTTTGGCATGAATGAGGCGTGCATGCCGTACTGCTTGGCGACCTGCCGAACCACGAACCGGAACGTCGCAAGGTTGTCCGCCGTCGTGAGCGCGTCGGCGTAACGAAAATCGATTTCATGCTGCCCGTGTGCCACTTCGTGATGCGCGGCCTCGATTTCGAACCCCATCTGCTCAAGCACGTCTACGATCGTCCGACGGGCATCTTCACCCATGTCGACGGGCGTCAGGTCGAAGTAGGCGCCCACGTCGTGCGTGGTCGTCGTCGGGGCGCCGTCCGGACCGAGCTTGAACATGAAGAACTCGGCTTCCATCCCGGCGTTCATCGTGAAGCCAAGCTTCGCAGCGCGCGCCACCTGGCGTTTGAGCGCGCCTCGCGGGTCGCCGTCGAACGGCTGCCCTTCTGGCGTCGTGATGTCGCAGATGAGCCGTGCAACCCGACTTTCCGTGCTACCGCCCGGAAAGATCTTGAAGGTCGTGAGATCGGGACTGAGCAGCATGTCCGATTCTTCGATCCGGACGAACCCCTCAATCGACGACCCATCGAACATGATGTCGCCTGCCAGCGCCTTGCCGAACTGCGATGCGGGAACCTCGACGTTCTTGTTCACGCCGAGGATGTCGGTGAACATCAATCGCAGGAAACGCACCTGATGCGCTTCCGCGAGGTCGAGGATGTCCTGCTTCGTTGCACCGGAAAGATCGGCGAGAAGCGATCGGGTCATGCCGGCCACGGTTCTCCTGGGCTGTGCGCGCTGGTCCAAGGGTGAAATATCGGACTCCGCGCACCCCCACGCCAAATGCGCTGATGATACGTTTCTCTCGTGACGAAAACCTCATCCGAAACTCGCTGCCCTCGCTGCAGCGAACCGGCCTCTGGCCCGTTCTGCGCCGGTTGCGGCGCCGCCCTTTCCTCACAACCCTGCGCCACCTGCGGGAAGCCAATGACCGCCGGTGGGCGTTTTTGCCACCAGTGCGGCGCCCCCGCATCCGGCGCCCCCACCTCCGGCGCCGCTGCGTCTGCGGTGCAGGTCCCTTCACGGAGTAAGATTCCGCAGGCATGGACCATGGCCGCTGGTGTCGTGATCGTCCTGATCGCGTTCGTTGCCGGTCAGCAGCTCGCCAACGCTCCGCCGGATGTCGATCCTGCCGCCGAAGCGACGCCAATGGCGCCCTTTGCAGGCACCGCGGGGCGCGCGGCGACCGACATCACCAACATGTCGCCCGAGGAAGCCGCCGGTCGGTTATTCGACCGCGTGATGCGGTACGCGAACGAAGGAAAAGCCGACAGCGCCAATATGTTCGCCCCAATGGCCATCCTTGCGTACGAGCGCATCGGTCCACTTGACGCACATGCCCGTTACGACATCGGCACCGTCTCCGTAGTGGTCGGTGACGCTGCTGCCAGCGGCGCACAAGCCGACACCATTCTCAAGGCGCAACCGAATCACCTGCTCGGCCTCATCCTCGCCGCCAAGGCGGCGGACCTTCGCAAGGATGCGTCTGGCGCCGCGAAGTTCCGCGCCCGCTTCAGCACAGCCGCCGCCGCAGAGCGCGCGAAAGGCCTCAAAGAGTACGTGGACCACCAGGACGAGATCAAAACCGCACTCGGCAAACCCAGATCCACAACCAAGCCGTAGCCCTTCTGCTGGCCACACCATAAACAGGTTGGCCACACCATAAACAGGTCAGAATACCCCCGTGAAGATTCACGTCGCCCATAGTCCCGATTCCGATGACGCATTCATGTTTTACGCGTTGGCCGAAGGCTTGATCGACACCGAAGGCCTTGAGTACATCCACCAGTTGCAGGACATCGAAACGCTCAATCACCGCGCGCTGCGCGGAGAACTCGAGGTGAGCGCGGTATCAATCCACGCCTTTGCATTTCTGACCGATCGGTACGCGCTGCTCTCTAGCGGTGCCTCCATGGGTGATCGCTACGGACCTCGCCTCGTGGCGCGGACGCCCCTCGGTCGCGGCGACGTCAAGGGAAAGCGCGTCGCCATTCCTGGCTTACTCACCAGCGCCTACCTCGCGCTCCGGCTCTACGAGCCTGAATTCGAAGCGGTCGTGACACCGTTCGACCAGGTAGAGGCCGCCGCGCTTGACGGTCGCGCTGACCTCGCGCTCATCATCCACGAAGGTCAGCTGACGTATGCCGACAACGGACTGCACCTCGTTGCGGACATGGGAGAGTGGTGGTTTGCTGAAACCGGCCTACCGCTTCCGCTCGGTGGCAATGTCGTCAGGAAGGACTTCGGACCTGAGATAACTTCAAAGATTTCGCGACATTTAAGAGCCAGTATAGCGCATGCATTAAGCCATCGCACCAATGCACTGGACCATGCGATGAAGTACGCCAGGGGCCTGGAACGAGCCAAAGCCGACGAATTTGTCGGCATGTACGTGAACGACTGGACCCTCGAATACGGCGAGGCCGGACGTCGCTCGGTCGCGCTCTTTCTTGAGCGCGGAGCAGCCGCCGGCCTGATTCCGCACCGCGTAATTCCAGAATTCGTGAAGCCATAAAGCGCGGCGGCGCGTGCTCCTGCCCTGCATGTCAGTCCAACGCAGGGCACTCCACCTACGTTAAGCGTCGATGAACTTACGCGCGCTTTTCCTGGCCGACGGAGCCCGGTTCCTGCTCTAACGGATGCCGATATTCGGACGCCCGCTTGACGCCAGTGCTCGACCATAGTATTCAGCGGTAAGCACGAACGTGCACTACAGAATTAAAATGGAGGGTTTCATGGTGAATTCCAGCGCCCTGACCAACGAACGAAGCTATGACGACGATGCCGACGACACCGGATATACCGGTGGGAGCAGCAGCGCGTCGTATGATGTAGACGAGAACGAAGAAGGTGGGTGGGCGGTCAACAAGGACCAGAGCGATTCGCTTTGGGACAGCGCCGAGGACTCGTCAGATAATGACGACGAGACGCCCGATGTGGTCGAAGCCACGGACGAGGAAGACGACACCGAGCTCTTCGAAGAATCGGCGCCGCGGCGGCGCGGCCGGAAACCCGACTCACAGTCGCTGCTTGCCGGCGGCGCTCCCCCAGCTCAGACACCGCCCGCTCCGAAGATCCAGGCGAAAGTAGTCGCTGCGCCTACGAAGCCCGCGGCGAAGACCGTTCCGATGGCCGTTCCGAAGGCTGCCGCCAAGCCCGTGGCAAAATCGGCAGCGAAGCCGGCCAAGGTCGTGACCAAGAAGGCCGCGCCGGTCGCCAAAAAGGCGGCACCTAAGCCGGCAAAGCCGGCAAAGAAAAAAGCGGCGGCAACGAAGTCCAAGCCGGCCGCAAAGCAGAAGGCGCGCCCAAAGAAGTAGGTCGCGGATGTAAAATCCGCGTCTACCCATGGCCCCAGAACAAGCGGTTTCGCTGCTGCGAGCCCACGCACGCCACGCCCCGTGGAATGCGCGTGGGCTCGCGGCACATGTCACGTCCCTCGTTGATGCCGCCGGCATCCGACCGACCAACGCGTCGGCGCGCGCGGCGCCGAGCGCGCGCGCGGTCCGGTTCTACGTCGCGACAAGCCTCATCGACCATCCAGAAGGTCGCGGCACTGCTGCCACCTATCACTACCGCCACCTGCTTCAGCTGCTCGCGATCAAAATCCGCCAGCGTGAAGGCATCACGCTGGATGGAATTCGCCGGGAGATGGCTGAACTCAGCGGCGACCTCCTGGAACGACGCGTCGCGCTGGCGCTTGCCCCAGCACTCGGTACCGGCGCCGATCAATCGGTCCTCTCGGGAAGCGATGCGCCGGTCTCATGGCATCGGATCGCGGTAGCGGACTGCATAGAACTGAGCGTTCGCGCTGATTCACCCGCCGCTGGCGAGGCCGCTCTGACCGCGATGCGCGACGCCGTGCGGGCAGCGCTGGGCCGCGAAGACCTGCAGTGAACCCAGCCGTGACCGCGACGTCGGGCCCCATCCGCTCAGTCGTGGTCACCGGCCAACTCATCGACCGCACCCCGTGACCGATCCAGCTAGGCGGCGCGGCATCTCCCGAACGGTCGCCCTCGACCGCTCGCTCGAGCTCCTCCCGCTCTTTCGCCTGAGTGACTCGTCGGATGAGGCGGCCATCACGTACGAGCCAGACGGCGGTGGGCGGTGGCGCGTACTCCCCGCTCCAGGTGAACGACTGCCGGGAACCTTCGATCAGGACGTATTCATCGAACTGATCCGACGGTATCACGAGGCAGGAAGTCCCGCCGATGGAACCGTCGCATTTACACTGCATGCGTTTCTGCGTTCCATGGGGCGCCGTGTCGACGGCCGAACCTATGAGCAACTCCGGTCTGCACTCAACCGGCTGCTCCGAACAACGCTCGAGTCGGACGGCGCCTACTTCGACTTCACAACCGGTGCCAATATGAACGGAAGTTTCTCGGTGCTTTCGTCGGTCCAGATCGACCGACGACGATTTGCCGAACGCGACCAACTCGCATTATTCCCCACGGTGGCAAACAACGAGCCCGGTGACGCCCACGTAACGATCGTCGGCACGATTCGCGCCAACATCGCGGCCGGGCATCTAGTCTCCCTTTCCTCCGCTCGATACTTCGCGCTCTCCTCTCCCGTGGCACGGCGCATCTACCGCCTGATCGGGCTCGTACGTGTAAAGGGTTCACCGGTCTGGAGGATTTCGCTCGACCGCCTGGCAGAACAACTCCCGCTCATTCAGCGGTTTCCGTCGCACCTCCAACGCGTCCTCCAACCGGCCCACGAGATGCTGGTCGCCGCCGGCATCCTCCGATCGGCCCGTTTCGTTCAGGATTCCCGAGTCTGGCACGTTGAGTACACGCTTGGCACTGCCGCTAACTGACGCGTAGCGCGTTGGGTCACATGGAGTTGGCGTGCCACATTCCATCGAGCGCAGTTGGCAAAAACAGAGCTGGAACCGATGCTTTGCATCGGGCGTATTCAGAAGGTATTCTCCGTCGTGGTATGTCTATAGATCCTTTCTCCCGAATCGACCCGTGAACTCTCCCCGTGCCAAGACACTCCTCCTCGCCACCACCCTCGTCGCACCGATCGTCATCGGTGGCTTCGTTGTTCAGGAACGAACAGCGCAAGGCGGCGTGCGGTTGTTTCAGCAGGTGGTCGCCATCGTCAACGACCGTTTCGTAGACTCGCTCTCGGTCGGGGCTCTCTATGAGAAGGCCGCACGTGGCTTGGTCACCCAATTGAAGGATCCGTATGCGGAGCTCTACACGCCGAAGGATCTCGACATGTTCAACCAGAACACCGGCGGGTTCTACGGTGGCGTCGGGATGACCATTGTGAGCCAAGAAGGGCTCATCACCGTTGAAAAGGTCTTCCCGCACACGCCGGCAGAACGCGCCGGCATCCGCGTCGGTGACAAAATCGTCGGCATCGACACCGCGAATGTTCGCGGATGGCGAATCGAACAGGTCTCCGCAAAGTTGAAGGGCCCCCCCGGAACGCCGGTCAACGCCAGGTTCCTGCGCCCTGGATCCGAGCCGTTTGCCGTCACGTTTACGCGTGAAGTCGTACGCATCCCGGCCGTGCCTTACGCGATTATGCTCGACCATAAGGTGGCCTACATCCCCGTTCAGGGATTCAGCGAGACCGCATCGTCCGAAGTTCGCGCGTCGCTCACACGCCTCGTCGCGGAAGGGGCGAAGGGCGTGGTGCTCGACCTACGGGGAAATCCTGGTGGATTCCTCGAACAGGCCGACACGATGACGAACATTTTCCTCGAAAAGGGACAGGAAATCGTCAGCGTGCGCCAACGTGGCGACCCGACCATTACCCACGTCACCACCCAGAAGGCGCTCGCGCCTGCAATCCCAGTCATCATCCTCACCGACGGACGCTCGGCGTCGGCATCAGAGATCGTCGCTGGTGCACTGCAGGACCACGACCGCGCCCTCGTGCTCGGTACGACCTCGTTCGGCAAAGGGCTCGTCCAGTCGATGTATCGCCTCGACGGCGGATACGCGATCAAGTTGACGACGGCTAAGTGGTACACACCAAGCGGTCGGTCGATCCAGCGTGAGCGCAAGATCACCGACGATGGGCAACTCATCGAGGTGCACCCCGATTCCCTCGAGTCGGACTCTGTTCGTGCCGCCCGACCAAAGTTCAAATCTGACGGTGGACGCACCGTGTACGGCGGTGGCGCGATCACACCGGACATCATCGTTCCGTTCGACACGCTCACGTCCGTCGAGCAGCGGTTCGATCGCATGCTTGCGGTCAAGTCGCAGGAAGCCTACCTCGCGCTGTATGACTATGCGTTCGAGTTGCGCGGCAAGGTGAAACCCGACTTCGTCATCACGCCAGAGATGCGCGACGAGTTCTTCCAGCGGCTCAGCAAACGCGGCGTCTCCGTTGAACGAAAAGATTTCGACGCGGCGCAGGCCTACGTGAACCGTATGCTCGATAACCGGATCTCGACACTCGCATTCGGCGACTCCACCGCGAAACGTCGCTTTGTCAAAGAAGACCCCCAGCTCAGGAAGGCAGTCGAACTTCTGCAGCGCGGATCGACCACCAAGGATCTACTGGCCCTGGCGCCTTCTGCCACGCCAGCAACCACCAAGCCGGAGCCCCGCTGATTCGCAGTCAATCTGTCCGCATTGCCGTGATCGGGGCCGTATGGCTGCTCGCCTCCGGACCCGCGAACGCTCAGGTCAACATCCGCCGAGCCCCCGCCGCGACGGAAACCCACTTGGGCAACCTCCGTCAGCTCACGAACGAAGGCACTCAGGCTGAGGCGTATTTCAGTCGCGACGGGCGCTGGATCACCTTCCAGTCCACGCGCGGCGACCATCCGTGCGACCTGCAGTTCGTCATGCGCCCGAATGGCACGGATCTGCGTCGTGTTTCTCCCGCTGGCGGCAAAACAACCTGCGGATGGTTCCTTGAGGACGGGCACCGGCTCTTCTTCGGTTCCACCCATGCCCAAGGGGATGCGTGCCCACAGCGCCCGGATCCATCGAAGGGGTATGTCTGGGGACTCGATCCGTTCGACATGTACACCGTCGGTAGCGACGGCACAGACCTCCGTCGCATCACGAACTATGGCGTGTACACCGCCGAGGGCGTGCTCTCGCCGAACGGCAAGCGCATTGTGTTCACGTCCCTCAAGGACGGCGATCTCGAGATCTACACGATGAACGTGGACGGCACCGATGTCCGCCGTCTCACGAACATCGCTGGCTACGACGGTGGCCCCTGGTGGTCGCCAGACGGCAAGCAGATCGTCTACCGTTCGTACCATCCCACCGACCCGAAAGAACTGCAGGACTACCAAGACCTGCTGGCGCAGCGCATCGTCCGCCCCAGCAAGATGGAAATCTGGGTGATGAACGCCGATGGGAGCGACCAGCGCCAGATCACACACCTTGGTGGAGCGAATTTTGGCCCCTCGTGGACACCTGATGGGAAGCAAATCATCTTTTCGTCGAACTACAAGAACCCCCGCGGTGCGAACTTCGACATCTACATCGTATCGCTCGACGGCACCGGCCTAACGCAAATCACCAGCGATGAAGGGTTCGATGGATTCCCAATGTTCAGTCCGGACGGCAAGAAGTTGATCTGGGGATCTGGCCGGAACGCGACGGGCGAGCGAGACGTCAACCTATTCATCGCCGATTGGCGCAAATAACCTGCCCGCGGTGCAACCGCCGGCGAAGGTGAAGCTCTCTACGTGAACTGAGGTAGGTGTGCTCAACATTTCCACGCTGGCGCAAAACGATCGTGTCCAGCATGAGCTCATGGTTCGTGCGCGGAGCGACAAGACCACGCGAAACGGCGATCCGTATGCCGTCATCACGCTCGGCAACGCCACCGGCCAGCTCGCTGCCAACGTCTGGAAGGAACAGCTTCCGTGGATCGAGGGAGTGAAGGCCGGGTCGATCGTCCAAATCATCGGAGCCATCGAACTCTATCAGGGCCGGCGGCAACTCAAACTGACGGCTCCACTCCGCCTCGTCGCTAGCGGCACTGCCAATCTCGCTGAGTTTTTGCCGCACATCGCGGGTGACGTCGCGGCGCTCTGGCACACGGTGGACGGCTGGCGTACCGCCATTAAGGCGAAGTCACTACGCAAGGCGGTCGACCTCTTCTTCGCCGACGACGCCTTTCGGACGTTATTTGAGAAATCACCGGGGGCCCCGCGCGGACATCACGCACAGGTTGGCGGGCTGATCCAGCACGTCGTCGAAGTGGGCACGATCGCGCGTGCCGCCGCTGACACAATGGAAGGCGATGTCGACCTTGTGACGGTCGGCGCGTTGCTTCATGACATCGGTAAAGTGGAGGCGTATTCGACCGAAGCAGCGGGCTTTGACCACACCACCGCAGGCCGGCTGCTCGGACATGTCGCCATCGGCGCGCTCATGCTCGAGCGCCGGCTCCGCACACTGCCCGACGGAACACTGACCACGGCGCAAGAGCTCGAACTCCACCACTTCATCTTGTCGCATCACGGACAGCTGCAGTTCGGCGCCGCCGTGCAGCCAATGACTCTCGAGGCCGACCTGTTGCACTGGGCCGATCAATCATCGGCCAAGGGCAATGATTTCGCAGAGGCAGTCCGCGATCCCGATCTGTTCCCCGGTGATGAGGAATTTTCGGTGCGAAAAAGCTGGCGTCTCGATCGCAATGTGTGGAAACGCAGCCACTCATGGGCGTGATCCAGTCGCCGGTACTGCGCGACGCTGATGCTCCTGCTCGCTGGCGGATGCTCGCACTGCTGGTATGCGCGGAGCTGTTGGGGGTGTCGCTTTGGTTCGCCGGTAGCGCCGCGGCACCGCTGCTGCGCCAGGCCTGGAACCTGACGGACTCCCAAGTGGCATGGCTCACGACCGCGACCCAACTGGGTTTCGTCGTGGGCACCGCGGTGTCAGCACTGCTCAACCTCGCAGACATCATCCCCACTCGGTTGTTCTTCGCCGCCTGCGCCCTACTCGGCGCAACGGCAAACGGATGGCTCGCCGTCACCGATTCCCTCGGCCTGGCGATCGCGTCGCGCTTTCTCGCTGGCGTCTTCCTCGCCGGTGTGTATCCGCCGGCGATGAAAATGGCGGCCACCTGGTTTCGCGATCGGCGCGGGCTTGCGGTCGGCGCAGTGGTCGGCGCGCTCACCGTCGGGAAGGCCGGCCCCTACCTCATCTCAGCAATTCCCGGTGCTGGAGTGGGCTTCATCACCGCGCTCGCCAGTGCCAGCGCCGTCATCGCTGCCGCGATCGTTTTCGTCGGATATCGCGACGGTCCGTTTGCCTTTCCATCGCGGCCATTTTCGTGGCTGAGGACGCGCGAGGTGATCGGTTCGCGTGCATGGCGCCTCGCACTCGGTGGATACCTCGGCCATATGGCCGAGCTCTATTCGTACTGGACGTGGATTCCCGCCTTTCTCGCGGCCAGTATGATTGGCGATCCCCACGCACTGACCGCCACCGCGTCGCCGGCGATCCGCGTCCTCGCATTCGCCGTGATTGCGGTCGGTGGCGCCGGATGCATCTGGGGTGGCTTGGTTGCAGACCGTATCGGCCGGGCACCGCTCGTGATACGCGCGCTCACCGTGAGCGCCGCGTGTTGTGCAGGAATCGGCCTAGCGTTTGGCCACTCCCTCTGGTTGCTGGCCCCCATCGCCCTGGTGTGGGGGTTTTTCATCATTGCCGATAGCGCACAGTTCAGTGTTCTGGTCACCGAGAGCGTCGCTCCGCACGCCGTCGGAACCGCAATTACACTGCAGGTGTCGCTTGGGTTTTTGCTGACGACAACCACAATTCAGGTGGTGCCAGTCGTTGTCAGGACCCTCGGGTGGCCATGGGTATTCGCGCTGCTCAGCATCGGTCCACTCGCGGGAATCGTGGCCGTGCGGCGGCTAACTTTGAGTGCAGAACCCAGAGGATTTGCGCTATGACCATCATCAAGCAGGACGATTTCGTCCAGTCCATTGAGGACGCCCTCCAGCACATCTCGTACTTCCATCCCCTCGACTACATCAGCGCGCTCGCCGATGCGTACGAGCGCGAGCAGTCGCCCGCCGCAAAGGACGCGATCGCGCGGGCGACCGCCTGACTCGGTTCAGCGCCCCGGCGAAGTCCGGAACATGCCGGTCAAGGAATCGCGCTTGAGCCTTGGGAGACCCCGGCCTTCGCC